>Ga0209603_1000428_pt1 | contig 51549 bp, 48 predicted proteins | sample COGITO_mtgs_1206_FD_184812 | JGI IMG/M metagenome (GOLD analysis project Ga0209603, IMG submission 184812) | Pelagic marine microbial communities from North Sea - COGITO_mtgs_120607 (SPAdes) (version 2) | ecosystem: Environmental > Aquatic > Marine > Epipelagic ...
TACTTTTTACTTATAACAGCTGTCCTTCCTTTTTGTGCACTAGGACAAGACTACTATTACCCTGAAAAAAACGGTGCTTGGGAAATGCAAACTCCAGAAGCATTCGACATCAATCCAAAGCATATGGAAGATGCTGTTTCTTTTGCAAAGGAGAATGAATACAGCGGTGGTCGTGATTTACGTGTAGCTATTGTTAAAGGTTTTGCACGAGAACCCTACCATCAGATTTTAGGCCCAACCAAAAAACACGGCGGCCCAGCGGGCATGATTCTAAAAAACGGTTATGTTATTTCCCAATGGGGCGACACCAAACGTGTTGATATGACCTTTAGCGTCACCAAAAGTTATTTGTCAACCCTAGCAGGTCTGGCAGTTGATCGCGGGTTAATCGCTTCTACTGACGACTATTTAACCGACTATATTTGGGATTCTACTTTTGACGGTGAGCACAATCAAAAAATTCGATGGGATCATCTTTTGACACAAACTTCCGATTGGTCGGGGAGTATTTGGGGGCTTCACGATTGGGCCGATCGTCCATCCAAAAAAGGTGCAATTGATGACTGGAAAAATCGAGCGCTCAATGAGCCTGGAACTTATTTTAAATACAATGATGTGCGTGTAAACGTACTTTCCTATTCCCTCTTAAATGTTTGGAGAAAACCTTTGCCTCAAGTTTTGAAAAACGAAATTATGGATCCAATCGGAGCCTCTACTACTTGGCGTTGGTTTGGTTACAGAAACTCTTGGACACCAATTGATGGCGTTCAGGTAGAATCAGTTTCTGGTGGTGGGCATTCAGGCGGTGGTTTATTCATTAGTACCGAAGATCATGCGCGTTTCGGATTACTCTTTTTATCGAAAGGCTCTTGGAATGGAAAACAACTACTGAGCGAAAAATGGATTGAACAAGCGACTACAGCTTCTGCAGTAAATCCAAATTATGGTTATTTCTGGTGGCTGAATAAGAAAGGGGCTCGATACTGGGAGGGGGCTGCCGAAAACATTTACTATGCCGCTGGCTTTGGCGGAAATTTCATCATCATTATTCCTGATCAAAATGTAGTAGTTGTTACCCGCTGGCTCGAGCCCTCGCAGGTAGCTACTTTTATGGAAAAAGTACTGAAAGCTATTGAGTAGTTCTAGAAGAAAATAATGTTATAAAAAATCAAATCATACTTATGATAGTATAATTAAACAAAACCCCCATCTTTAGAAGATAGGGGTTTAAATTATATAATACTTTAAGGGTTTTTATCCCTTAGCTGTAGCGAAAAGATATTCTCTGTTCATACGCGCTATGTTTTCTAAAGAAATTCCTTTTGGACATTCTACTTCACAAGCTCCGGTATTGGTACAGTTACCAAATCCTTCATCGTCCATTTGTTTCACCATATTCAGAACACGATCGGTAGCTTCAATTTTCCCTTGAGGAAGTAAAGCGTATTGAGAAACTTTAGCCGAAACAAACAGCATAGCAGATGCGTTTTTACAACTGGCTACACATGCACCACATCCAATACAGGTTGCAGCATCGAAGGCTTTATCAGCATCGTGTTTATCAATTGGAATGTTGTTTGCGTCTTGGGTGTTTCCGGAAGTGTTTACACTTACAAAACCACCGGCATGCTGAATACGATCGAAAGCCGAACGATCAACTGCAAGATCTTTTACAACAGGAAATGCATTGGCTCTAAAAGGCTCAATGGTTATGGTTTCTCCGTCTTTAAACTTACGCATATGCAATTGGCAGGTCGTAACTAAACGATCAGGACCATGCGCTTCTCCGTTAATGTACATCGAACACATTCCGCAAATACCTTCGCGACAATCGTGATCAAAAGCAACTGGATCAATCCCTTTGTTGATGAGCTGTTCGTTCAAAACATCCATCATTTCTAAAAAGGACATGTCAGGAGATACATTTTCAATCGGATAGGTTACCATCTCTCCTTTTGAGGTTGTATTGGCTTGTCTCCAAATTTTTAAGGTCAAATTCATCATTATGTTATTTATAAGAACGTGTTTTTACTTCAATTTCTTCATAGTTCAACTCTTCTTTATGCAATACTGCATCTGCAGGTTCTCCTTTGTATTCCCAAGCAGAAACGAATGTAAAGTTTTCGTCATCACGCATTGCCTCTCCTTCCGGAGTTTGTGACTCCTCACGGAAATGTCCTCCACAGGATTCGGAGCGTTCTAAAGCGTCTTTTGCAAACAGCTCTCCTAGTTCAAGGAAATCCGCTACACGTCCAGCTTTAGCCAACTGCTCGTTAAATTCAGTGTCAGTTCCTGGTACATTTACATTTTTGTAAAAGTCTTCTCTCAATGCCTTAATGTCTGCCATAGCTTCTTTCAAGCCTTCTGCGTTACGAGACATTCCACACTTATCCCACATGATTTTACCTAATTTCTTATGGTAATAATCAACGGAATATTCTCCTTTATTATTCAAGAATAAACTGATCTTATCCAGTACTGCTTTTTCAGCTACATCAAATTCAGGAGAATCTGTTGCAATTGAACCGGTACGAATATCATCAGATAAATAATCCCCGATAGTATAAGGTAAAACAAAGTATCCATCAGCCAAACCTTGCATCAAAGCTGAAGCTCCTAGACGATTGGCACCGTGATCAGAAAAGTTTGCTTCTCCAATTGCATAGCAACCGGGAATAGAAGTCATTAAATTATAATCGACCCATACGCCGCCCATAGTGTAATGTACAGCTGGGTAAATCATCATAGGGGTTTCGTAAGGATTTTGATCTACGATTTTTTCATACATCTGAAACAAGTTTCCGTACTTGGAACGCACTACATCTTGCCCTAGTTTTTTAACCAATACCGCATCGTTTTCATCCAAACCTTTTACATGCGCTTGTTCTTTTCCATATCGGGTTATTGCTGCTGCAAAGTCTAGATAAACGGCTTCTCCTGTTGCATTAACTCCGAAACCGGCATCACAACGTTCTTTGGCTGCCCGAGAAGCAACATCTCTTGGAACCAAGTTTCCAAAGGCAGGATAACGACGTTCTAAATAATAATCGCGATCTTCTTCTTTGAGTTGTGTTGGGCTTAACTTTCCATCACGGATTGCCTTAACATCCTCAATTTTTTTGGGAACCCAAATACGTCCATCGTTACGCAGAGACTCAGACATCAAGGTTAGTTTAGACTGATGATCTCCAGAAACAGGAATACAAGTTGGGTGAATTTGTGTGAAACATGGATTCGCAAAATGAGCTCCTTTCTGATGAATTTTCCAACCAGCAGAAACATTACTTCCCATTGCATTTGTTGAAAGGAAAAATACATTTCCATATCCTCCAGAAGCAACAACAACTGCGTGTGCCCCATGACGTTCAACTTGACCAGTAACTAGGTTACGAGCAATAATTCCTCGTGCTTTTCCATCTACTAAGACCAAATCCATCATTTCATGACGGTTATACATTTTGATTTTTCCACGACCGATTTGACGGTTCATTGCTGAATATGCTCCAAGCAACAATTGTTGTCCCGTTTGTCCTTTTGCATAAAAGGTTCGAGAAACCAATACACCTCCAAAAGAACGGTTGTCTAACAAACCGCCATAGTCACGAGCAAAAGGAACTCCTTGAGCTACACATTGATCGATGATGTTGGTAGAAACCTCAGCCAAACGATGTACGTTTGATTCTCTTGAGCGGTAATCTCCTCCTTTTACGGTGTCATAAAACAAACGGTAGGTTGAATCTCCATCGCCTTGATAGTTTTTTGCTGCATTAATTCCTCCCTGAGCAGCAATAGAATGCGCGCGTCGTGGAGAATCTTGAAAGCAGAATGCTTTTACATTATAGCCCAATTCAGCTAAAGTAGCAGAAGCAGAAGCTCCAGCTAATCCTGTTCCTACAACAATAATGTCGATGAGACGTTTGTTTGCAGGACTTACTAAATTGATGTGACTTTTATGATTGGTCCATTTATCTGATAAAGGCCCCTTAGGTATTTTAGAATCTAAACTTGCCATATTCTTATGCGTTTAAATGGTGAAAAATTGCAATAAAAATGAATCCAACTGGAATCACAATAGAAAACGCAATCGTAAATGTTTTGAATCCTCGAGTGTATTTATTATTCAATCCCACGGATTGAAAAGAAGAACTGAAACCGTGAAGTAAATGTAGCATTAGAAATCCAAAAGAGACCGCATAAGCAACTACACGAATTGGATTTACAAATTTATGAACCATTTCTTCGAAATAACGATTCGGATCAGAAGGGAGGCTTTCGATGTATTTGTAATTCATTTCAGGAAACCAAAAGTCAATGAAATGTAGTGCTAAAAAGGAAAGTATAACGGCTCCAGACCAGATCATGTTTCTTGACATCCAAGATGAATTTGCTGAGCCTTTATTTTGAGCATAGTTTTGATCCCGTGAACTTCTGTTTTTAAGTTCCAATACAAACCCCATAAGGAAGTGAAAGATTACCCCAAAGATAAGAACCGGTTGCAAAACAAATTGCACCAATGGATTGTTTCCCATAAAATGAGAAATCTCGTTAAAAACATCTTCACTGAAGACAGACGTTAAATTTATGATGAAATGTTGCAACAAAAACACAACCAGGAATAGACCTGAAAGTGCCATGGCATATTTTCGTGCTAAAGATGACTTGATTACTCCGCTCATTAATTATTAATTTAGTTTGACAAAATTAAGCTAAAAGGATTTCGTAATAAAATATATATCGCCTTTTTTTAACCTGTGAACCATCCTTCTTGAAGGAAGGAGAAAATGTTTTACTTTTTTAGAATTAAATAAACTTTAACGGTCTAAACCTTAGACAAAAACTTAGAAAGAAAAGCCTACACTCACTCCAAAAACTTGTCGTGTTTGTATTTTTGCTTGCGCATTGTCATCTTATAGCAGTTGTATTTCGAATTGAGCAGCCAAATAATTGTTTATTTTCATGTCAATTCCTAGGGTATAATCAAAATCAAAATTCTTAAAATCTTCTAGATAGTTAGAAATGAGGTCCAGTTTGTTGACGAGTATTACATTAGGTAATAGAGGCCATTTTCCCTGAGCTGCAATCGAAAAACCTAATTCCCGTCGAGCTAGTTGATTTGGTCCAACGCCAAAGTAGGTTTCTCCATCTGCTAAGTCCTTAGTAAATCGTTCTGCAACATGAATTAAACGACCCGCTAAATGTTCAACTTGTAGGCTAAAAGGTCTGGATTTTTTATAGGTGTATCCAACCCCAATTCGTGCATATAATGGAGAAAAGAAGGATGTTGTTTGAGTACTTATTTCTCGACCCGAATCTGCTTCAGAAAAAACATAACCAGCAATCCATTGGGATTTTAAATTGAATGAAGTTGAGAACCCCCAGGATTGTTCTCCTACACGAGCCAAGACCGAATTTAACTCCAAATGGTCTATTGTTTTTTTGTAAAAAGCCGAGGATTCTGTTTTAGCAAAACCCAGAGATGCGTCTAAGGTTGTTGTCCAATCCCATTGCTCTTGTGTTCGTTAAATTTTATAATCTAGGTTTACAATTCCATTAAAGTTATTGGTTCCCCCACCGAGCCATTCTCCAAATGTAGCCTGATTGAGAAGCACATTTACTTTTCCTTCTTTAAACCAAAGACTGTCTTTAGATTTCTCGGTTTGACCATATCCAAAACTCATAGAACTGATGAGAAAGAGTAGCAGAAAACATTCTTGCAGCTTTATCGGATTATTGAATGTGTAACTCTTTTTTGCGTTTAATTGTTCCTTTGGTGAACTCGACACTATAGGTGCCTTTTTCGAGGTAGTGTGTTCCATTTTTAGTATATTTTGAGGGTGAATTTTTATTCTTTTTATTGTAATTTCTAATGCCATTTGCATCTTTAGCAAGTGCATAGACAACGAAATTAAAACCAACATCAAGCGTTCCCTTTTGTGAAAACAAAACAGTGCCTTTTACATCTTTTATTTGCATTTCATAAGCACCAGAAGTTTTTGCAAAAGCAGTAAAAGTAGTTTCGGGTTCAAACACCTTTCCCCAAGAAGAATAGCTTGATCCCCAAAGTTTAGAATGTTTTACCTTCTCTGGATCTAGTAAGGCTAACTCTTGTTTCAAGAAAGCATTATTTAACTTTTGAAAAGGGGCTAAATCTGCCTTGTAAATCGACCGCCCGTGTGTTCCAACTAAAAGATGATTTGCTTCGGGCTGAACCACCAAATCGTGGACTGCTGCTGTAGTTAATCCTTTATTAAAAGGCTGCCACTTTTGACCTTGATCAAACGAAACATAAACTCCTTGGTCGTTTCCAAGGTATAGAATTTGATCGTTATTCGGATCCTCTCTAATCACATTAACAGGGCTATTGGGTAGGTTTTTATTGATCGATTTCCAACTGATTCCTCTGTCTTCGCTAACATATACATAGGCTGCGAAATCATCGTTTCTATAGCCGTTTAAAGTGACATATACCCGTTCTTTTTGATGTTCAGAAGCAATGACTCTACTGACCCATAAATCTTGAGGTAGATCATCGGAAATACGATCCCAGCTTCCTCCACCATTTTCTGATCGATGTATATAACCATCGTCACTACCTGTATACAAAAAACCAAATTGAGCTGGTGATTCTGCAATTGTAGTTAGTGTTCCGAATGCTACGTTTCCTTTCTTCCCACCCTGAGTTAGATCGTTAGAAATTGTCGTCCAATCGTCTCCTTGATTTAACGATCTGTGCAGTTTATTTCCTCCTAAATACAAAATGTCTTGGTTATGAGAAGATAGTAAAATTGGTGTTTGCCAATTGAAGCGATAGGGCGCCTCACCCAATTCATGCTTAGGTTGTATGTAAGTTCTTTTCTTTGTTTCTAAGCTTAAGCGGAAGTAATTTCCAAATTGATATCCTGTATATACAATATTGCTGTTTCTATTATCAATTTGAACTTGCATTCCATCACCTCCCATAATGGAAGTCCATGGGTTTTGACCAGTAGCTTGCCAGCGTTCATCATTTCGAGCGTTATGTGCACCTTTCCAAACACCGTTGTCTTGCAATCCACCATAGACGTTATAGGGTTTTTCATGATCAATATTGATCGCATAAAACTGTCCAACCGCAGTCGAATTATTTTTCATCCAATGCGCACCATCGTCATAGGTGATATTAACCCCACCGTCATTTCCGTTAATTAAATGACCTGGCTTATTGGGATTTATCCATAAAGCATGATGATCGGAATGTACATTAGATTTCCCTATTGATGTAAAGCTAGCACCTCCGTCGTCAGATGTTAAAAGTGGGACGCCATAAATATATATTTTATCCCCATTTTTTGGCGCTACATGAATGTGGCCAAAATAGTAACCGTAACTATAGTACAAGTCATCAATATAACCCGTGTGGGTTTTGGTCCAGGTTGTTCCCCCGTCTGTACTCTTAAAAACCTCAGCTCCAACTACAGGAGTGTCGAACAATAAGGCGTTGGCATCTTCTAGGTAAATTGCCAAATCTTTGGGCATCACGAGACCATTGCGCACACTGTTTTTTAGATTTGCGGCACGGTATTTTTCTTGAAAATTATTTTCTTTTAAAAAGGCATTTAAGCTCTTATCTTGAAGCGCTAAAAAGGCTTCTTTACTCATGCTTTTAAAATCATTTTTGGTCAACCCGTTTGCTTTCTTTGGAGCATCGTCTGGGCGTCTGAATTGAGAATCATGGATAGCATAAACTGTGTTTTCATCGTAAACCGCAAGACCAATACGGCCAACACCTGTTCCAGTTGGAAAGCCGTTTTGGTCTGTAGAAATTAACGCCCACGTTTTTCCAGCATCCGTGCTTTTATAAATTCCAGAGCTCGATCCATTCCCAGAAAAATTCCATGCTTTTCTGTCTTTCTGCCAAGCTGCTGCATATTGAATATTGAAGTCATTTGGGACAATACTCATGTCGATGATTCCCGAATTTTCGTTAACAAATAAAACCTGTTCCCATGAATCTCCTCCATCTTCAGAACGATAAATACCACGCTCAGCATTGGGAGTATATAAATGTCCTGTAACACCCACAACTACTTCTTCTGGATTGTTTGGGTTAATCAATATTTTACCAATATGATGACTGTCTTTTAATCCTTTTACTTTCCAACTGATACCATTGTCGGTAGTCTTGAGCATACCAATTCCTGCATATGAGGAACGAGAAGCATTGTTTTCTCCGGTGCCAACCCATAGGGTTTTAGAAGGCCAATGCACAGCGATTTCACCTATGTTCTGTGTGGGAGCGTTTTCGGTAATCGATGTGAAACTGATTCCGTTGTCTTTTGTATGCCAAATTCCTCCCGAAGCATAGGCTGCGTAAAACTCAGTTGGATCTGCTGGATTTACTTCTAAAGCGACAATTCTCCCACTCATTACTTTGGGGCCAATATTCTCAAAAGGAATGTTCTTGACAATTGAATTTTGTGTGTCGTTGGACTGGGCAGTTAAAGTAATTGCAGTACAAAGCAATAAAAAGGAATGGACTAATTTCATAACAGTTGGTTCTATTGTTTCTTGGTTGTTGAAAATACAAAAAAATACTGTTGAAGAAAAAGAATCCGATTAAAGGCGTTCCTAGTCAAATTCCTATATTTACTCAAAATAACCAAGATTATGCGCTACCAACCACTCCCTTCAAGCTTTTACTCGAATACAAGAAATGCTTTTATGCAAGCAATGAAGCCCAGCAGTATTGCTGTTTTTAATTCGAATGATACCTATCCAGTTAGTGCAGATTCTGTTTTACCCTTCGAACAACAACGCGACATTTTTTATCTCACAGGAGTCGATCAGGAAGAAAGTATTTTGCTTCTTTTCCCAGACGCTGTAGATCCCAAGATGCGAGAAATTCTTTTTGTTCGTGAAACCAATGATCACATTGCGGTGTGGGAAGGTGCAAAGCTTTCCAAAGGCCAAGCAACTAATCGTTCTGGGATTGAAACTATTTTTTGGCTTCAAGATTTCGATCGTATACTTGATCAGCTGAGTGCATTTAACGAAGTTTTTTATTTCAACACCAACGAACATTATCGTCAGGCTGCAGAAACACAAACCCGAGAAGATCGGTTCATTAAGAAATGTAAAGAGCTTTATCCAGCTCACGGAGTAGCCAAAAGCAATCCTATTTTACAAAAACTACGCGCAGTAAAAACTGCAGAAGAAATAGATCAGATTCAAACTGCATGTAACATTACCGAAAAAGGATTCAGACGTCTTCTTGACTTTGTGAAATCCGGAGTTTGGGAATATGAAATTGAAGCTGAATTGTGCCGTGAATTTTTACGTAACCGATCTAAAGGTTTTGCGTATCCGCCTATTATTGCATCTGGAAACAGTGCCAATGTACTCCATTATACCGAAAACAAAGCTCAATGTAAGGCCGGGGAATTAATCTTGCTCGATGTTGCAGCTGAATATGGAAATTATAAAAGTGACCTTACCCGAACCATTCCTGTTTCTGGAACATTTACAGAAAGACAAAAAGCAGTTTATAATGCAGTTCTTCGAGTAAAAAACGAAGCCACCAAACTTTTAGTCCCAGGAACAATCTGGAAAGAGTATCATAAAGAGGTCGGCGAATTAATGACTTCTGAACTTCTAGAGCTGGGCCTTCTCGATAGAGCTGATGTACAAAATCAAGATCCAGAACTGCCTGCATATAAAAAGTATTTTATGCATGGGACTTCGCATCATATTGGATTAGATACCCATGATTATGGATTACTACATTTGCCTATGGAAGCCAATATGGTCTTCACCGTTGAGCCTGGAATTTATATTCCAGAAGAAGGCTTTGGTGTACGCTTGGAAGATGATGTTGTTGTACAAGCTCAAGGAAATCCAATTAATTTAATGGGAAATATCCCTATAGAAGTTGAAGAAATTGAAAGTTTGATGCGGGGGTAACTTAACTACACCCACAATCTGTTCCACAACCTTTGGTTGTTTTGGGAGCAATGTATTTTTTATAGAGGAATCGTACGGATAAAAATCCAACTGCAGCTACCAATACAAGTTGAAGCGTTTCCATTAGGCTAGAATTTGATAAACGATTAGGGCTGAAAGATAGGCAATTAAGGTCATACTAAACAATTGTATCATGGGCCACTTCCATCCGTTAGTTTCTTTTTTGACAATTGCGAGTGTACTCATACACTGCAGTGCAAAGGCGTAGAAAAGCATCAGTGAGATTCCCGTAGGTAAATCAAACAAAAGTTCACCGTTGGGTTTTCGCTCAGCTTTCATTCTGTTTTTAATAGTTTCTTCTTGATTGTTTCCGACACTATATATTGTTGCTAATGTTCCTACAAAAACCTCCCGTGCAGCAAAAGAACTAATCAATGCAATTCCAATTTTCCAGTCAAAACCTAGAGGTACGATAGCAGGTTCTATAGATTTTCCTAAAATTCCGATGAAAGAATGTTCTAATTTATAGGACGCAATTTCATTTTCTAATTCTGTGGGAGAAAGTGATTGATTTTTCACTTGATCCTTTACTATGGCTTCTGCATCATTGAAATCTTTCCCGGGCCCAAAAGAAGCCATAATCCATAAGAGGATCGAAATGGCAAGGATAACCCGACCAGCTTCAACCACAAACGACTTTGTTTTTTCAAAAACAGTGATGGCAACATTCTTTATCAACGGTAATTTATAGTTGGGCATTTCAATTACAAAATACGTTTTGGATTGAATTTTTAAAATCTTGTTCAACAAAGCTGCAGACAAAAGAGCCATCACAAAGCCGAGTAAATAAAGTCCCATCAGGGTAAGTCCCTGATACCCCATTCCCAAAAATGTGCCTTCCGGGATTACCAAAGAAATTAGAATTAAATACACTGGCAAACGCGCTGAACAGGTTGTAAATGGTGTTACTAGAATCGTAATGAGTCGTTCTTTCCAGTTTTCTATATTCCGAGTTGCCATAACAGCAGGAATAGCGCATGCAGTTCCTGAGATTAATGGAATAACACTTTTTCCACTCAGGCCATATTTTCGTAACCCGCGATCCATTAAAAAAACCACTCGGCTCATGTATCCTGTTTCTTCTAGCACGGCTATAAAAAGAAACAGAAAGGCAATTTGAGGAATGAAAATAACGATTCCACCAAGCCCTGAAATAATACCTTCGGCCAGTAAATTTGTGAAAAGACCTGGAGGTAGTGTCCGTTTGGTATACTCACTTAGGTTGGTAAAACTTTCATCAATAAAATCCATTGGAATACTACTCCAATCAAAGATGACTTGAAAGATTGTCAATAAGATCATAAAGAAAATAATATAACCCCAAAAACGATGAATAAGAACTCGATCCAACCTGGAACGATAATCCGTTGCCTTGGACTGGTCTACTAAATAGGTTTCTTTTAGTGATTGATTGATGAATTGGTAGCGCTTTATGGTCTCTTTTTGCTGTAAGCGTTTCAGATGAGAATCTGATTGTGTTTTATAGTCGGTTGCATCTTCGACTTTTTTGCGTTCTACTTTGGCAAAGTTTACATCTTGAGTAATCACCAACCAAAGCTTGTAGAGCGATTGATCTGGAAATACTTTTTCAAGGTTTCCGAAATAGGCTTCGTCTATTAGGCGAATGTCTGTACAGTTTTCTTTCGATAGGGATCTATAATCGAGCAAGCAAGTCTTGAGATAATCAATTCCTTTATTTTCTCGGGTACTAATGAGTGCGATTTTAGTTTTTAGTTTTTCTTCGAGTAAAGGAATATCTAATGATATTCCTTTACTCGACATGCGGTCTGACATATTGATAACCAGGAGTGTAGGGATCTCAAGATCTTTTATTTGGGTAAAAAGGAGTAAGTTTCTTTTAAGGTTTTCAATGTCAGAAATAACTACAGCTACATCAGGATAATCTTTATCGTTTTTATTGAGAAGCAGTTCTACAACCACACTTTCATCCATAGACGAAGCGTTGAGGCTATAGGTCCCTGGGAGGTCTATGATGTGTGCTTTTGTAGTATGGTTAAGACGGCAAACTCCTTGTTTTTTTTCAACTGTAATCCCCGGATAGTTACCCACTTTTTGGTTGAGACCAGTAATAGCATTGAAGACAGAAGTTTTCCCTGTGTTGGGATTTCCGATCAATGCTACATTAATGGTCTTGCTCATCTAGATTAATTCTATGGTTATATTTCTAGCAGTTTCCGTTCGAATTGCCAAATGGCAGCCGTCAATCACAAGATACATCGGATCTTTAAGCGGAGCATGTTGTTCTAAATGCACTTCATTTCCGGGTAAACATCCCATTTCAATCAGTTTAAGCGGCAATAAATCGGTATCGATTGATATAATTCGTCCATGTTGATTTTTTTCGATGAGATCTAAAGTGATCATTATTTAGAATGATTTTAAAGAAGCAAAAGTAATTAAAAAAAGAACGGGAATCCAAAAAGAGGAGCAGTTAATTTGAGTCGAACGGATACTCTTTTTGAAGTACTTGAATATCGTCACAAAGAGTCTCCATAGCTTCCTTATCTGTTCCGTCATAATAACCTCGAATTCTACGATCTGGATCCACAAGAACAAAGTTTTCGGTATGGATCATATCAAAAGGACCGCCGTCACCATCATCTTTTACAACAAAATAAGACTTCCTAGCTAGGGTGTAAATTTCTTTTTTATCGCCAGTAAGTAAATTCCAATATGCATCCATCACTCCTTTTTCTAGAGCATACTTTTTGAGTTGAGCGACCGAGTCAATTTGTGGTGTTACACTGAAAGAAAGTAGTTTAATTTGAGCTTGTTCTTTTATTTTTGCTTGAAGTTCTACCATATTATCGGTCATAATTGGGCAGATGGATGGGCAGGTTGTAAAGAAGAAATCGACTACTGCAATCTTATCTTGATAGTCTTTTTGGGTTATTGTTTTCCCGTTTTGATTGGTCAAGCTAAAGTCAGAAACACGATGGCTTTTTTTGATGTGCTGCAACGTACTGTCAACTAATTCGAAACTGAGTTGCGCCGGCTGGTATATTGGGAGTATGCGAACAGGTTTAAGAGCATCATAAAACAAGATCAAAATGCAAACAGAGGTCAGTCCGAACACGATTAAAAAAGTTTTATAGATTTTAAAAAATGCTTTCATAGTTCAAATTCAAAACAAAGGTACTGTCTTTTTTTATGTTAAAAGAAATTAAAATCCTATTGTATGGAGGGTTAGCTCACGGAAATTAGTATTTTTGAAGCTTATTTAAAATCGCTCATGAGCCCAATTATTATAAAAGGAATTCAGTTAGTTCTCAGTTTGTCGCTGTTGGTCGTCCTCCATGAATTAGGACATTTCATCCCCGCTAAACTATTCAAAACACGTGTAGAAAAATTCTATCTGTTTTTTGATGTCAAATTTGCATTGTTCAAAAAGAAAATCGGCGGAACAGAATACGGAATTGGATGGCTTCCTTTGGGGGGCTATGTTAAGATTTCAGGAATGATCGATGAAAGTATGGATACGGAGCAAATGAATCTTCCGCCTCAGCCTTGGGAATTTCGTTCAAAACCGGCTTGGCAACGACTCATTATTATGTTGGGTGGTGTTATTGTAAATCTTATTTTAGGCTTCTTTATTTATATGATGATTCACCTGGTTTGGGGAAAAGACATCCTTACTTCGGAAGCCGTTCCCAACGGAATGGATGTTTCTGTATTGGCTGAATCTGTTGGTTTTCAAGATGGAGATCGCATTTTGAAAGTTGACGGAGAAGTACTCGATAACGTTTATAACCTGAATAAATACTTATTTTTAAGATCGGTAAGCGAAGTTGAAGTTCAGCATTCCAGTGGCGTAAAAGAAACCCTTCAGATTCCAGAAGATTTCGGATCGCAAATGTTCGAAAGCGGAGACCTAAGACCCGTTACCTTATTGCTCCCTGCTGCGGTAGAAGTTCAACCAAACAGCCCAGCTGCTGCTGCTGGCTTATTGACGGAAGACATTATACTAAGCACCAATGGGGTTGCTATAAACAACTATTCGTTTCTAGTAGACCACATAAAAAAAGAACAATACGATACGCTTCATATTGAATTGAAAAGAGGTGATGATCAAATCATCACAAAAACCGTTTTACCTCGTGAAGACGGAACCATTGGAATTGGGTTTTTCTCCAGTTCAATTGAGTATACGCATGTTGATTTAAATTTATCAGAAAGCATATCTGCTGGTTTCGCCTATGGATATTGGACATTATTTGATTATGCAGCTCAGTTCAAATATGTATTTACTAAGAAAGGAGCAAGCCAAGTTGGAGGTTTTGCAGCCATTGGAAGTCTTTTCCCTGCGCAATGGGACTGGTTAGGCTTTTGGTCGAGTACAGCCCTTCTTTCAATCATTTTAGCCTTTATGAATATTCTTCCTATCCCAGCTTTAGATGGCGGGCATGTGATGTTCTTACTTTATGAAATGATCAGCGGTAGAAAGCCAAACGATCGGTTTATGGAATACGCTCAAATGTTTGGGTTTTTCTTATTATTAGCTGTTTTATTATTTGCTAATGGTAATGACGTTTATAGAGCAATCTTTGGATAAGCCATACTCAGATGATGTTTGACAGGGTTTTCTAGAAAAATGATCCCTAAAAGCGAAACTTCTTTTTATATTTGGTACTATATTTAAAATACACACTCATGAAAAAGTTCATATCCTTGGTAATAATTAGTTTTTTTGCCGTTCAGTTTTCACAAACTTCAGCACAAGAAACTAAAGTAACTATAGAAGACTTTATTGCAGAACACAGCGGCTTTGAAGTTAATGTTGATGGAGAAATTAAGCCGATTAATAATCGTGAAATCAATAAAAAAATCAGATTCTTTATTGAAGAAAAATACCTCAACGTAGAGTTTACGCGAAATGTAATCTGGGATTCTTACGAAACTTTTCTAAGCCCTTACGATATTCATCACATGCACACCTTTATTGTTCAGGTTAAAGTAGAAGGTATTGACCGCCTTAAATACCTTGAAATTTCTTACAATCCAAAGACTCTAAAAGTAACTAGTGACTTTGAATGGAATAAGGAAGAAGGCGAATTTATTAAGAGTGAAGTAGATAAAGAAGTAGAAGCAATTAATTCATAAAAAAATATTCATTCAGCTTGGGAATATTTTTAAATTAATATATATTTACCAACTGAAAGAAACATTCCTCCTTAGCTCAGTTGGTTAGAGCATCTGACTGTTAATCAGAGGGTCCTTAGTTCGAGCCTAAGAGGAGGAGCAAGTTATAAAGCATGTACAGCAATGTAGGTGCTTTTTTTATGCAATACATTGGGCGAGAAGTTTATCTCGAACTCAATTCGGGAAGCCTAAGAGGAGAAGTATTCGAAAAAAAAAGCACCCTTTACAGTTGCTTTTTTTTTGTTTCTATGGGTCTGTCTAATAGATGGTGACAGCAGGATTACTCAATCTTCAATAACACAACTGAATTCTCCTCATTGATGCGCGTAACAATGTAGAGATTTGCATTATTATCATCTTGTATATCGGTATATTGTTTAGTGCCTAAAATGGCATTTACAAATTGTGGTGTTGTATTTGAATGCCCAACAACCAAAACGGTTTTTCCCATGGTTTCTTGCTGAAATTCTTTTGAGTAGAGCTCCCTTGGATTATAAAATTGAATCACCAATCCTTGAGCAGTTGCTGTTGGTTTGGCCGTAGCAATGGTTCGTAAATAGTTTGTTGAAAAAACAGCGTCAAAAGTTACATTGTCAAAAACTGAACTCCAATTAAGAGCTCGTTGATTACCTTGATCTGTTAATTCTGGATTGGAATTAGTTTTGTCCGATCGGTCTTTTTCTGCATGTCGGACTAAATAATACGTAGTTATTTCCTGTGCAAATGAGTTAATAGAGCAGAAAAGAAGTACTAATAATACTGCCAATTTTTTCATGTTGTTTTGTTTGAAGTTCAATAATAGTGTGCTATTCAAATTCCTTATCGTAATACACTGTTGCATCTTGAATTAATTCGGTCATTGTTTTTTGTTCCAAAGCAATTCGTTTTTCATCCCAATCCAAATAGTGGACACAGTCAAGTAGAATGATTTCCATAAATTGAGTAACGCTATCGATATCAAAATATAATCGTGCGGTTCTACGAACAAAGAAATCTGCAAGACCATTGGTCATTTCGCGCTGTATGCAATACCACAATTCGGCACGAATCAACTGTTCTTGCGCTGATCCTTCTTTAAAAGTACGTTTTTTGTCAAGAATTAAATCTGCATTTTTCCCGTATGTTGAACACAGATACCAAGACATGTAGGGGTCGGTTATCTCCATTTCAGCTAACTGTCCTTTCAACTCATCTTGATATGCAACAACTTCTTTGCTGGTTTTAATAGCTGGTGTTACAAGCAGTATTTTTTTAGTAAACGATCGTTTGAGCTTACTTTTTTGTTCAGGTGTCAGCTGCTTTGAAACCGCAGTAAGAACTCGATCAGCCATTTTACGATAACCTGTTAACTTTCCACCAGCAATAGAAATTAAACCGCTTTTTGAGAGGAATATTTCGTCTTTTCTGGAGAGTTCGGAAGGATCTTTCCCCACTTCATGAATCAACGGTCTTAGGCCGATCCAATTAGACTCAATATCGTCTAAGGTTAAATTTAATCCTTGAAAGGTGTGATTGGTTGCCTTCAACAAATATTCTGCGTCAGCTTTCGTTGCTACAACTCGATTCAACGTTCCGTAATAATTAGTGTCTGTAGTTCCAACATAAGTTGTTTTTCCTCGCGGAATTGCAAAGATCATTCTACCATCTTCAACATCAAAATACACCGACTGTTTGATGGGTAGCTTATCATAAGGAAACACAATGTGAATGCCTTTGGTAAGGTGTAGGAATTTATTATTTATTGAATTGTCTTTTTTACGAACGGTATCTACCCATGGTCCTGCTGCCGAAACATAAGCGGTTCCTTTTATTTGAAATGTATTTCCGGTATTATGATCAGTACAGTTGAGCTTTTCTATCCTAGCGTTTGCATTATAATCCAACGAATTCATCTCGCAGTAATTGAGTATCGTTGCTCCAAATTCGTTTGCTTTCTTAAGGATTTCCAGCGTTAGTCTACCATCGTCGGTTCGATATTCTGCATAATATCCACTCCCTAGAACAGAATCTGCGTTTAGAAGAGGTTCTTTGAGTATCGTTTTCTTTTTACCCAGCATTCTTCTCCGGTCTTGACCGCCCACGTTGGCTAATAAATCATAAACCTTGAGTCCAATAGAAGTCATCCATTTGCCGTAGGTTCCTCCTTTTATAAGCGGCAAAAGCATTTTCTCAGGTACGACCAAGTGTGGTGCTAGTTTATGGACAATGGCTCGCTCAGAACCTGATTCCCGGACCAAGCCGATTTCAAACTGTTTAAGGTAGCGTAAACCACCATGAATTAATTTGGTTGACTTATTACTTGTCCCAGATGCAAAATCATTTTTTTCAATCAAACACACATTCAATCCTCTTGAAGATGCATCTAAAGCGATTCCGGCTCCAGTGACCCCCCCACCAATGATGATTAAATCAAAATGTGTTGTTTTTATTTTATGAAGTTGTTCTTCTCGATCTAGGGCCGAAAAACGTTTGACTACATTTTGAGTTTTCATCTTCATTCTATTTGTTTTCACTCCATCATGGAACTCAATTACAAGGTAGCTAATTAACGAATTGAAAAGGAAAAAGCATCTGGATAAATATTTGCTTTCTTTTTATTGCTGACTCCTATAATGTTGTTCCCAATCCCAAGACGAACGCATCATTTCGTCAAGGTCTTTTTGGGCCTTCCAACCTAATTTTTTTTCTGCTTGTTCAGTTGCAGCATATAGTGAAGCAATGTCTCCTGCTCTTCTATCTGTTAGTTTATAATTTAATTGTACTTGTGTTACAGATTCAAACGAATGGATTACTTCAAGAACCGAATAGCCTTTTGCCGTTCCTAAGTTAAAAACCTCTAACGGACTTTCTTGTTTTTGTTCTAAAAGTCTTTTCAATGCAACAACATGTGCTTGTGCCAAATCTACTACGTGAATATAATCGCGAATAGCAGTTCCGTCTGGAGTTGGATAGTCGCTCCCATAAACCAATAGCTGCTCCCGAATACCTGCAGCAGTTTGAGTTATATAGGGCATTAAGTTATTTGGAATTCCTGATGGAATTTCGCCAATAATGCCCGAAGCATGTGCTCCAATAGGATTGAAATAACGCAAGGATATTGCAGAAAAATTTACGTCAGACTTGGTGAGATCTTCCAATATTTCTTCGCCAATTTTCTTGGTATTACCATAGGGAGATGTAGCGCGTTTCTGTTCACTTTCTTCGGTAACAGGCAACTGATCTGGATCTCCATACACCGTAGCTGATGAAGAGAAAATAAATTTATTGATCCCGTTTTCACGCTGAGCGCTAAGGGTATTGATTAGTGCACACAAATTATTTTGATAGTATTTCAAGGGGTCCAAAACTGATTCTCCCACGGCTTTATGCGCTGCAAAATGAATCACTGCATGTGCGTCTTGATGCTTCTTGAAAAGAATATTAGTTTCTTTTTCGTCAGATAAATCGATTTGTATAAAAGCTGGTCGTATCCCTGTAATTTGCTCTATGCGATCCAAGGATATTTCTGTTGAATTGGATAGATTATCAAAAACAAGCAGATCATATCCATTTTCGATCAATTCAATAACCGTATGGGATCCAATATAGCCACAACCTCCTGTCACGATTATTTTCTTTTTCATAAGACAAAATTACATGAATTTTCTGAATTGATATGGAGTGGCTAACTCGATAAAAAAGTAGAATCTAAATTAAAGCATTATTGTCAAACTTAAAAGGTACCTACCTGCTTAAAAGCACTATCCTTTTAAGAACCTCCTACAATTTATATTATCCGATATTAAGTTTACTCAAAAAGTTAAATTCTAAATATATTGTAACAACTTTTAGCTCTTTTTAACCACTCATAGCAATAATCTGATTGTTTTCTAGAGATTTTTTATCTAAAAAGTGTATATTTGGAACAGATTAACATTTTAACATTAAGCTTAGACTACCGCTATATTACATTAAACCCTTAGAAAACCCTACAGGAAACTGAGGGTTTTTTTTTAAAGAATTTCTTAAATGTAAATAAAACTTTACATTATTTTATGTATGTTTGTAGAGTAAACTTTACATAATGTCAATTAAACTTAACTTTACATGAAAAACTCAAAAGAACTTAAAATTTGGACATTAGCCTGGACCCTATCCATGGCAATAGCAACATTTGGTCCTCAATTTCTATGGAACGAAGAATCAATTGGTACACTTCTAGCCATAATAGTCAATCTTATCCTGGGAGTCCGAATGATTCTAGCAAACAGAAAATTCATTAACAGCGGAGATGAACTACAGAAAAAAATTCAACTCGAATCACTGGGACTAACCCTAGGTTTGGCCGTAATTGTTGGATTGAGTTATTCGCTACTCGATCAAATGAATTTGATTTCTGGAAATGCAGAAATTAGTATTTTAGTTTTATTTATCGGAATTACATATTTAGTGACAATGACTGTAAACAACAGAAAGTACAAATGAAAAATAGATTAAAAATTCTACGTGCTGAAAAAAAATTAACTCAAGAAGAACTTGCTTCAATTATTGGAGTTTCGAGGCAAACAATCAATGCCATTGAAAAAGAAAAGTTTGATCCCAGTTTACCAACAAGCTTTTTAATATCCCAATTATTTGATCTTCCAATCGAAAAAATTTTCCTTTTTGAGAAGTCAAAAGAATAGGAAAAATAAGATTCCACTTGAAATCTTGTGCAGGCAAATAATTCTTGGTTAACTTGTTGCATACTATTTTAAATGAACAAAAAAAATACAATTAGAAAATTACCCCTTTTTGAAGGAGCTGAAATTTCTTGGTTTGCTCCTCTTTGCGATGGAGATGACGATTTTTTAGGGCATAGAAATCCAGCGTTTAAAAGCAGTTGGGAGAACACATCTGATATTGTAAAAACTGCCGATAACTTGGGTTTTAGAAATGTTTTGTGCCCTTCTTCTTATCAAGTAGGTCAAGATACCTTAACCTTTGCTTCTGCAATGGCACCACTAACAAATCAGATAAATCTGCTTACAGCAATCCGTTGTGGAGAAATTCATCCACCCATGCTTGCCCGTGCACTGGCTACTCTAGATCATATTCTAAAAGGAAGACTAACCATCAACATCATTTCATCGGATTTGCCAGGTACTGAACTCTCTTCTTCGCAACGCTATGCCCGTTCAAGAGAAGTTATAGCAATATTAAAGCAAGCATGGACCCAGGAGGAAATAGATTTTCAAGGGGAATTCTATCAAATAAAACTACCTGCTGCTCCTGTAAAACCCTACCAACAAAATGGTGGTCCTCTTTTGTACTTCGGAGGATATTCACCAGACGGAGTAGCGCTTTGCGCTGAACATTGTGATATATATTTAATGTGGCCCGAAACAGAGGATAAGTTACAAGGTCTGATGGACAACATGATAAACCAAGCTGCTGGCTTTGGACGATCTGTTTTATTTGGCCTGCGAGTTCATGTAATTGTCAGAGAAACCGAAGAAGAAGCCAAAGCCTATGCACAACACTTAATTTCAGATCTTGATTTAAAACAAGGAGATGAAATTCGAAACCGCGCTCAAGACGCAAAATCTCTGGGAGTTTCTAGACAATCGGAACTAAGAGATTCTGCTGACGAAGATTATTTTGTAGAGCCCCATTTATGGACAGGAATTGGTCTGGCTCGATCGGGTTGTGGCGCAGCGATTGTTGGAAACCCAGATCAAGTGTTTGATAAAATTCAACGATATATTAAAATGGGAATACACTCTTTTATTTTCTCTGGTTATCCTCACAAACAAGAAGCAGAATATTTTGCAGAACTGGTACTACCTCGATTGAAAACGGTTTCTTTACCTGAAGTTCTGGGTAGAATACCCAAAGAAACTCCTAATACACCTTTAGAAAAAGGGCCAAGAACCTAATTTATGATCGACTTTGCTATTGTTCTGGGATACTTTGGTTTAATTCTTTTTATTGCTTTAAAAGGAAAAATAAAAACAAACACTACTGCAGATGATTATTTCCTCAGCTCAAGAAACCTTCCTTGGTATTCTATTGCACTTTCAACAATAGCAACGAATATTCAAGGGTATCAATTTTTGGGAATGATGGGGTCTGCCTACCTCTATGGATTGGCACAAGCGAATTTGGAAATTAATGCAGTACAAGGAATTTTACTTGGAACTTTTGTGTTTGTACCCCTTTTTCTAAAAGAAAAAATTACAACCATTACCCAATTCATTAAGATAAAATTAGGTACGCGCATAGCTCTTTTTTACTCCTTGGCGAACATCGTTCTTTTTGCTACAATCACCCTAGGAGCTGCACTTTTTTGGGGAGCCTATGCAGCAGACATGGTCTTCGGTGAACAGCTTGCTTTCCTTCATTCCAATAGGATAATTCGCATTGTAATTTTGATTTTAATTTTAGGTGTATTCTCAGCAATTTATACCTATTACGGTGGTCTTAGTGCTGTCGTAAAAACCGATATTGTTCAATTTGGAGTTTTATTGATAGGAGGAATTGTAGTTTGCTTAACCGCAGTTTATCATTTAGGAGGTTGGGAACAACTATACATCAAAACCCCTGAAAAGATGCATTTACACTTACCCGCTTCGCACGAAACATTACCTTGGACCCATCTCTTTGGTTTGTTCTTTCTCAATATTAATTATTGGTGTGCCAATCAAACCGTAATGCAAAGAGCAATAGCAGCTAAAAACGTAGCGCATGCTCAAACGGGTTTAATGGTTGGTGGTTTAATGAAATATTTGATGGCAGTGCTTATTGTTGTGCCTGGGATTGCACTCTACGGAATTCTTGGAGACAGCCTAGGAGAACCCGATTTAGCTTTCCCATATTTGGTTAAAACGTATTTACCCGTTGGTGTAAAAGGAATTATTTTATGTGGTCTATTTGCTTCCTTAATGAGTACTGTTGACTCTACCTTTAATTCACTTGCCACCCTTTGGTCTGTAGATATTTATACTACATATTTGAACCCCAAAGCCAATGATGCTGAAAAGATAAGTGCTGGACGCAAAGCGATTCTGATAAGTTTAGGAACCGCACTACTTATGGGGATGATTTTACTCTACCTCAAGTTCGATGATCCCGACTCTGCCTTTACGCATTCGCTAAATAACTTGAGGTATTATATCAACTGTGGTATTGTGGTGTTGATTTGCAGTGCCGTTTTAATTGTAAAACCTAAATCAAAACTAATTCTTACAGCTTTCTTGATTACTGTTCCTATGAACATCATATTGCAATTGGCATTTCCAGAAATGAATTACTTTGTTCGTGCCTTTTGGGTAATCTTTTCGGGCATGTTCTTATCACTCCTTGGTAATCGAACGCGAATTGTTTCGATAAGTAGTATGTTCAAATCGGCCTCCCCTAGGCATACGTTTTGGGGAGTTTCACTCTTCATAAGTTTACTTATCTTACACCTTGTTTTTCATTAAAACCAACTCCATGAAATTACCTTACCACCTGACTTTTATCTTTTTTCTGTTCCTACTTTTAAGTTGTCAAAACGCAAAAAATCTTCCAGCTATAGCCTATGTCGAAGCTTCTGTTATGGCACACGGAATGACTGAGTTTAACAAAAAATCCATCGACTTCCAATTCAGAAATTATCGATACTCACAAAGACAAGATAATCAGGGGTTAATTTATACTCGTAGAAAAAATACAACTCCTGAAGTACTCGATCTATTGCATTCCAAAAATGGATTTCAAAGAACTCTTGCAAACGAAAAAGTAGTGCTAGCCGATTCGATAGCGCTTGTTTATTCTGAATCGGTAAACTCTGTCCTATACTTTTTCAGACTCCCGTACAGCCTAAAAGATATAGGGGCAATTAAAACTTTAATGGACACCGAACAGATCAAAGGAAAATCTTATCAAAAAATAGGAGTACATTTTACTTCTGAAAATGGAGGTATTGATTATGAGGACACTTTTCGCTATTGGTTCGATGAACAAACCAAAACACTAGATTACTTGGCATATGAATATCTTACCGATGCTGGTGGGATTCGTTTTAGGGTAGCCATAAACCGTAGAACAGTAGCAGGTGTTTTGTTTCAGGATTACGAAAACTATAAAGCACCAAAAAACACTCCTTTAGACAATCTTCCCAAAATGTATGAAAAAGGAAAACTTGAAATACTGTCCCGAATAGCAAATGATTCTATAACACTTATAAAGCCTTAGATTTTGATGAAAAAAATTAATTTAGAAGAAAAGTTTAGTCTTTTTAACGATCATTGGAGCCCCAAAGTTTTGGGAGAAATGAACGGACAGTATGTTAAAATTGCAAAAGTAAAAGGTGAATTTGTATGGCATGATCATGCGAATGAAGATGAACTTTTTCTAATAATCAAAGGGACATTGAAACTTGTATTTGAAAAAGAAACTATAGTGCTGAATGAAGGAGAAATTCTTATTATTCCCAGAGGCATTCCTCACAAACCAATCGCGGATGAAGAGGTATGGCTCTTGCTCTTTGAACCAACAACTACCAAGCACACAGGAGACGTACAAACTCCTTTAACGCAGACACAACAACAGAACATTTAACTACTCATTCCACACAATCGGGAATGAAAGTTCGTTTCGTCTATTCATAAAATTAAAAGGACTGTTGTAAACAAAGATTTTTGGTTGTCCAGCTATCTGTATGCCTTCTTTTTCTAGACTTGTTTTCAGCTGTGCTGTATAGTTTCTCTCTTTAGCTTCATTGGTGTAGCCCGAATAACGCATCGAAGCATAATAGCCTCCTTTTGATTCGTAAACTTTCACTTGAGAATCACTGGGAATCGGTGTTGTTTTAGGGTCAAATTTTTTTGGCAAGACAAATGCCATCGAATTCCCTTGTTCTAGTTTTTCCATATGAACCGGGGTTGTCATCGCGATCTTTGTCTGTGAATGGTTTGATCCAGAAATATACCTAAACAAGGATCGAAACCCAGAAGAATTATTCAAATCAGAAACATAGGCCGCCATCATTACAGGTGGATAGTATCGAATTTCGAAATCAGATTTAGTTTGTACAACTTCGTAAGATTGTTCTTCAGTTTGAGCCATAAGCAACCAGGGTAATAATAAAAATATAGTGTATTTCATATACAAGTAAAGATATACATTAAGGTCTAAAATCTTAGATAATAAGCTGTTTTAAAATTAAAACCAAGGAGGTTGTAAAAAACCACTACCTTTAGGTATGCAGAAAATGAAACTTAAAATGTCTTTCTTAGCAGAACCAACTGATGCAAATTATCGCGGAAATGTTCACGGAGGAAAAGTAATGAAATGGATTGATGAAGTTGGCTATGCCTTGTCTGTCCAATATGCAGGAAAATATTGTGTAACTAAGTTTGTTGATGATATTGAATTTTTAGAACCCATTCACATTGGTGACCTTGTGCTACTTGATGCAGAAATCATAAAGGTCGGAAACACGTCTCTTCGCATTCATGTAAACGTATCGAGCGAAAGTTTGATCGAAAAGGTCAAGAAACAAAATTGCGCATGCGATATTGTTTTTGTTGCGATAGATGAAGATGGGAATAAGTCGAAAATTTAATTCACCCTTTTTGTCCAGATTTCATACATGGGCTTTCCTTTGCTGTTCATCCCTTGATGATGCCAATCCATTCCTTTTAAATCATAACGAAAAGGAAGTACGGCTCCAACTCTTGAATTGTCCCTAGAAAAATAGGTGATGGTTTCAATGTAATCTCCTTGCTGTGCGGTATAAGTTCCTCCGCCTGATCCATGAAATTTAAACGTTTCCGTATTGAAAGCAGTCCATTGAAAATGTCCATCCAATAGAAATTTCAAGGTTTTTCTTGCTCCGCTAGTGGTCCTACGTTTCTCAACTCCATTTCGAACTCTTCCAGCCATGAGCCATTTTCCAGAATGATCTTGTTTTAAAGCTTTAGACTGTTTCCACTTCGTTGATTTATAATTTAAAGTTTTTAAACTATCAGAGCTAAAGTTTGAATTAAACTCAAAACGCACCAAATACATTCCTTCTTTTAGTTCATAAAAACCTCCTCGTGTACTTACAAATTCATTTGAATTAGTGATATATTGGGTTTCTATGAAGTACTCCGAATTCAACAATACTTTGTGGGTTATTGATTTTTCTGTTTCTTCAGAGGTGAAAATAAACACTTGCGCCGTTATATTTAAGCTAATAAGGTTAATTAATAAAAAAAGTCCATTATTTTTCATAGGGTTTATTGTTATCAGTTTGTAGACACTATAATGGTTTTGGTATAAAAAATTATAGTAGATTACAAATTAGCTATATATTCGGATTTTAAAATTAATGAATAAAAGAATATATTGTCAAAAAAACCTTCAAAATCATTATATGCGAAATACCACTGTCAATAATTACTGGAAAACAAATCTGAAATATTTAGTTGTTTTACTCAGTATATGGTTTTTAGTTTCTTTTGGATTTGGAATTCTTTTTGTTGATTTCATGAATCAATTTCAAATTGGCGGCTTCAAACTTGGTTTTTGGTTTGCGCAACAAGGGTCAATATATGTTTTTGTCCTTTTGATTTTTATTTATGTTTTTTTAATGAATCGCTTAGACGATAAAACTTTAGAATAATTATGGAACAACAACTGTGGATTTGGATAATGGTTGGTGTAACCTTTAGCTTATATATCGGAATTGCAATTTGGTCTAGAGCATCTTCAACCAAAGAATTTTATGTCGCAGGTGAAGGTGTTTCGCCCATCGCCAACGGAATGGCTACAGCTGCCGATTGGATGTCTGCGGCTTCTTTTATTTCGATGGCTGGAATCATCTCTTTTACGGGCTACGACGGCTCAGTTTATCTGATGGGTTGGACTGGAGGCTATGTGCTCTTAGCGCTCCTTTTAGCGCCCTATTTAAGGAAGTTTGGGCAGTTTACCGTTCCTGACTTTATTGGCGATCGCTACTATTCTAAAACCGCAAGAGCTGTTGCCGTTTTTTGTGCCTTGATTGTTTCCTTTACCTATATCGCAGGTCAAATGCGCGGGGTAGGTCTTGTCTTTTCAAGATACCTTTCGGTTGACATCAATACAGGTGTTTTTATCGGAATGGGAATTGTTCTTTTTTACGCAGTTTTAGGAGGAATGAAAGGCATTACTTACACCCAAGTAGCACAGTATTGCGTTTTGATTTTTGCTTTTTTAGTACCCGCAATATTCATTTCCATGATCATGACGGGAGTCGCAATTCCTCAAATCGGAATGGGATCGGAAGGAGCAGACGGAATGTACCTTTTAGAAAAATTAGATGGTCTTCATAGAGAACTAGGATTTCATCAATATACCTCAGGCTCTAAATCGACACTCGATGTATTTTTAATTACAGCGGCATTGATGATGGGAACTGCAGGACTACCACATGTGATTGTTCGCTTTTTTACGGTTAAAAAAGTACGAGACGCTCGAAAATCTGCTGGTTGGGCTTTGCTTTTTATAGCCATCTTATACACCACAGCTCCGGCAATTGCCGTGTTTGCAAGAACCAACCTCATCCAAACAGTGAGCAACAAACCCTATGAAACCCTCCCTGAATGGTTTTCGAATTGGGAAACTACAGGCTTATTGACCTACACCGACAAAAATCAGGACGGCTTAGTGCAATATGTAGCTGACCCTGAAATTAATGAACTAGTGATTGACAAGGACATAATTGTTATGGCAAACCCTGAAATAGCAAACCTTCCCAATTGGGTGATTGGTCTTATGGCTGCTGGTGCGTTGGCAGCTGCACTCTCGACAGCGGCGGGTCTTTTACTGGTTATATCGTCTTCTGTTTCTCATGATTTATTGAAAAAAATAATCTATCCTGAGATTACAGATAAAGGAGAACTAATTGCGGCACGAGTAGCTTCTGTATTTGCGGTTATTTTGGCGGGTTACTTTGGCATCAATCCGCCTGATTTTGTTGCAGCAACAGTTGCTTTAGCTTTTGGTTTAGCTGCTGCTTCCTTTTTCCCTGCTATTGTGATGGGAATTTTCAGCAAACGCATGAACAAAGAGGGCGTAATTAGTGGGATGGTCGTGGGCATATCACTGATGCTTTTTTATATGATGAAATTTAAACTTGGTTTTTTTGGAGGTGGAACTTCAGAAGATTGGTGGTTTGGAGTCTCGCCCGAAGGCTTTGGAACCTTGGCTATGTGTGCCAATATACTGATTGCAATATTGATTTCTTATCGCACTCCTGCTCCTCCGAAAGAGGTGCAACTTATGGTCGATGAAATTAGAAAACCGTAATTGATATATACTTCTAAAGGAAGAGTTTCCTGCTTAATTCATTTTGTGGTAGTTTTGTATCAACTATTTTTACAAACGTTCCTATTATGAATTCTCGAAGCTTTTTTTCTTATTTATTAATCAGTATTTTTTGTGTCAGCTGTGAGTCGGACAATAGCCGCTGTGGAGACATTATTGACAAGCAAAATGTTAACGGAAAATACTATTTTATCTTAAATGCTGATAGTAATATCTTCAATACCAATGGTAGTGAAATTGAATCGTATGTTCCAGACAATTCGGTTAGCGGAGAGGTAACGGAATCTGTTTATAATAGCTTTTCTGTAGGCGAAGAATATTGTGCGGAATAAAGAATGTATTTACAGATTCTCTAAAAGCCATTCATAGGTTTCCGATATAAACTCGATGTAGTGTTCTTGAAACCCAGCTTCAGTTTTAAAGGCACGAATTATTTTTTCTTTTACAGGAACTCGAATGACAATTTTCTGTCTCTTCTGACTGTCATAAAGAATGAAATTGATTTTTTGATCTCCCGTAATAAAGGGGTTTTTCTGCATCTCTATCAACCAGTATTTGAGCACCTCAACGGACCATTGCTGTGCTTCTAATCCCAAACGTATTTGATCGATTTCTGAGGTTAAAGAACCAAAAGGAATGTCGGAAGTAATTTCTACTTCATAGGGTTTGTAAAAAGTGAACTGCCCATAAGAAAGAGAGCTCATGAGAATCAGGAGTAAAACCAAGTTTTTCAATTGATAAGGCCTATTATTATTTATCATAAAAATTTCATGTCATTTATCTTTTAAAAACAATAGCAGAAGCACCTCCACCACCATTACAAATTGCAGCAGCACCCAGGCTCACATTTTTATGCTCCATCGCATTCAGTAAAGTCACTACAATTCTAGCTCCTGAACACCCTAAAGGGTGACCTAATGAAACGGCTCCCCCGTGAACATTCACCTGTGTCGAATTCAATTCTAAAAGCTGTATATTAGCTAAACCTACGACAGAAAACGCTTCGTTGAATTCAAATAATTCCACTTCATCAAGAGATACATTTGCTTTAGCGAGTGCCTTGGGCAACGCTTTTGCAGGCGAAGTAGTGAACCATTGTGGCTCTTGAGCTGCATCGGCATAGCCTTCGATTGAAGCTAAAGGTGCCAACCCTAACGTTTTTGCTTTCTCTTCAGACATTACAATTACGGCAGCTGCACCGTCGTTGATGGTAGACGCATTTGCAGCTGTTACCGTTCCTTCTTTAGTAAAAGCTGGACGTAAATTGGGGATTTTATCCAAGAGAACATTGGTGTATTCTTCATCTTCAGTAATTTGTTTATCCTCACCTCTTCGCTGGGGAACGGATACCGGAACAATTTCGTTTTGCATCACACCAATTTCCCATGCTGCTGCACTTCTTCGGTATGATTCAATAGCAAAGACGTCTTGATCTGCTCTAGATATTTGATGTTTTGTTGCTGTTGCATCTGCGTAAGTACCCATAGCCACCTGATCAAAGGCATCTACTAAGCCATCTTTTTGCATAACATCTTCAAGCTGAGTTCCACCAAATTTCACTCCTGTTCGTATAGGGACAATATGTGGAGCAAGACTCATGTTTTCCATACCTCCTGCAACAACAACCTCTGCATCTCCAAGAGCAATTGCTTGAGCTGCCATCATGATGGTTTTCATTCCCGAGGAACAAACTTTATTTACTGTTGTACAGGGTACAGTATCGGGGATACCTGCAAATATTGCTGCTTGACGAGCAGGTGCTTGACCAACCCCAGCTTGCAAAACATTCCCCATATAAACTTCATCAACTTCATTAGCATCCAACCCAATAACTTCTAGAGCTCCCTGAATTGCAATGGCTCCCAACTTGGGAGCAGGCACCGTTGATAATCCACCCATAAATTTTCCTAATGGGGTTCTTTTTGCAGAAACAATGACTGCTTTATGCCTTTTCATATGTTATTTTTTATTGTTGAATTTGTTCGCTATTGAAGCAAATATACTACCATATATAGAATGCACCAAGCTGGATATTGCTGAAGGAATTGCTGTTGCTGGGTTAATGAAATTTTCCCGAGCCAGTACTGCTCCCAAACCTGAGTTTTGCATGCCCACTTCAATGGCTATGGTTCTACTAACGGCTTCATTTTTGAAAATGATTTTAGACACAACATATCCCAATAGGAAACCTAGTAAGTGTAAAATCAAAATTGCACCAAGAAGCTGGATTCCTGAGTTCAAGATGATTTCTTTACCTTGACCGATAATACTCGCTACAATTAGTGTGATTAATATCACCGCAATTGGCGGTGCAAAAGGAACAATTTTATGGGTTACTTTGGGTAAGAATCGATTGAGTATAACACCCAAAGCAACTGGAAAAAGTACAACTTTGAGCGTGCTATAAAACAAGCCCAATGCATCAACTTCCAAATAACTTCCAGACAAATAACTGGTCAACAAAGGGGTCATTATAATTGCTGCTAAAGTAGAAACTGTAGTCATCGTAACCGACAAAGCAACATTGGCCTTTGCCAAATACGCAATAACGTTAGATGCTGTTCCGCCGGGGCAACTTGCAACCAAAATCAAACCAACTGCAAAAAAGAGAGGTAATTGAAAAAGAATACCCAAAACCCAACCTAAAAAAGGCATGATGGTAAATTGTAATAGAATTCCACAAAGAACCCACTTAGGCGTTTTTATCACTTGGTTAAAATCACTCCACTGCAACGTAAGTCCCATACCCAACATAATGCCTCCCAAACCATAGGTAATCCAAGGACCCGAAAACCAAATGAAACTAGGAGGATATAATAAAGCTATTAAAGCACAAGCTGTAACCAAAAAAGGAAAGGAACGCGTGAAGAGTTCAATGAATCTCATATTTTAATAAAATTACTTATTTAATTAATAATAACTGCTTTTGGTATAAACTTAAGAGAACGAAAATTTCGATGTGTTGTAACAATTTGGTGCTTTTTACTACTTATGTAGTATAAACTTATTCAATACACCATGAAAGAATATGCCTTTTACCTCATTTTAAGCCTACTTTTTGTTAGCGTCCAGGCTCAAGAAGTTTCATTTATAGAATATGATTTGGAAAATGGTCTCCATGTAATTTTACATCAAGACAATACAGCTCCAGTTGTAACCACATCGGTTCTTTACCATGTAGGCTCAAAAGACGAATTAACAGATCGTACAGGCTTTGCTCACTTTTTTGAACACCTTCTTTTTGAGGGAACCAAGAACATTGGTCGTGGTGAATGGTTCAATATCGTTTCATCAAACGGTGGAAAAAACAACGCATTCACAAGTAATGATTACACTTACTACTATGAGGTGTTTCCATCGAATAGCTTAGAATTAGGACTTTGGTTAGAATCCGAGCGTATGCTTCATCCTGTAATTAATCAAGATGGAATTGACACGCAAAATAGAGTCATTAAAGAAGAAAAAAAGGTTAGTGAAGAAAGTCCATATGGGAAAGTTTTGGATCAAGTTCAGGAAAATTTATTTATAAATCACCCTTATAGAAGAACTGTTATTGGGGAAACGGCTCATTTAGATGCAGCTTCTTTAGATGAGTTTTTAGCATTTAACAAAAAATATTATGTGCCAAACAATGCGGTTTTAGTTGTTGCGGGTGACTTCCAAGTAGATACCGTAAAAAAAATGATCATCGATTACTTTGGTGCTATTCCAAAAGGAGTTGATATTATTCGTTTCACAGAAAAAGAAGATCCCATAACAGAGACTATAAAAGCTAAAGCATATGACACTTTCGTTCAAATCCCAATGATCATAACTGCATATCGAACACCCTCCATTAAAAATCGTGACTCAAAGGTATTAGATATGATATCTACTTATCTAAGTGACGGAAAATCTTCTAAGTTATATCGTAAAATCGTAGATGAAAAGAAAATGGCTTTAGAGATTGGTGCCATAAATCTCAGTCTTGAAGACTACAGCATGTATATTATTTATGGCTATCCAATTGGCGAAACTTCTCTTGAAAGTATTACGAATGAATTTGATGAGGAGATCATTAAGATTCAAGAAAACTTGATTTCTGAAAAAGATTACCAAAAACTTCAAAATAAACTCGAATCCAATTTTGTGGACTCTAATTCGTCTGTTGAAGGAATTGCAAACTCTTTAGCAGAGTATTATACTTTTTACAGAGACACGAACCTCATTAATTCAAAAATTGAAATCTATCGATCCATCAGCCGAGAAGAAATTCAAGCGGTTGCCAAAAAGTATCTGAATCCAAATCAACGTTTGGTTCTCGATTATTTACCAGAACCTACTAAATAATAAACCCATCAGGAAATGAAAAAATTATACATTCTATGTATCGCCCTTTTAAGTCTTTCAAGCCTAGTAGCTCAGATCGATCGAAGTGTTCAACCAAGCCCAGGACCTGCTCCAGAAATTCAATTAGATGAGCCTCAAAGTTTTACTTTAAAAAACGGAATGACAGTTATGGTCGTTGAAGATCACAAACTGCCTCGTATTTCTGCTACTATGAGAATCGATAACCCACCAATCTTCGAAGGAGAATTAGCTGGTGCAAACGATTTGTTAGGGAGTATGCTGGGTAAAGGTTCTACTAGCATAGCAAAAAATGATTTTGAAGAAGAAGTCGATTTCATGGGCGCTTCTATCAATTTTAGTGCGTCTGGTGCGTCTGCTGCCTCTCTTTCTCGTTACTTTCCAAGAGTTTTAGAACTCATGGCAGATGCTGCACTCAATCCTAATTTTTTAAATGAGGAGTTTGAAAAAGAAAAAGAAAAATTAATCGAAGGGATAAAATCCAGTGAAAAGAGTGTCTCTGCTGCTGCTCGAAGAGTAGAAAATCTAATCACTTACGGCGCTAATCATCCCTATGGAGAATACGCTAAAATTGAGACCGTTTCTAAACTCAATTTAGAGGATGTAAAAAAATACTATGCTTCTAACTACAATCCTAAAAATGCTTATCTAGTTGTTATCGGTGATGTAGAATTTAAAAGCGTAAAAAAACATGTTTCTAAACTCTTCAAGGATTGGAAAGGTGAAGCTCCAAATGCATATGTATTTGAGCCTGCAAAAAACAGCTCTGAATTAGAGGTTCATTTTACGGAAATGAATAACGCCAAACAGTCTGAAGTTTCTGTTGGATTTACTAATTACATTAAAAAAACACATCCTGACTATTTCTCAATGCGTTTAGGTAATTATATTCTCGGAGGTGGCGGAGAAGCACGTTTATTTTTAAATCTTAGAGAAGACAAGGGGTATACCTACGGCTCTTATTCTCAACTCCAAACCAACAAATATACGCGTGCACGCATTCGGGCTTTTGCAACCGTAGGGAATTCAGTTACTGATAGTTCAGTAGTAGAAATAATTAAAGAATTTAATAAAATTAGAACTGAAGAAGTTACTCAAAAAGAATTAGACAATGCAAAAGCCAAATACGTTGGTAGTTTTGTTCTAGCTATAGAAAAGCCACAAACAATTGCGCAATTTGCCTTAAATATTCGTACAGAAAATCTTCCTGATGATTTTTACAAAACCTATCTTCAAAAAATCAATGCAGTAACAGTTGCCGATATTTTAGCCGCTACTAAAAAGCATGTACAGCTTGACAATGCTAGAATTTTTGTTACTGGAAAAGGAAGTGAAGTATTAGAAAATTTAGAACAAGTAGCTCCTTATGGAAAACCACTAAAGGTGTTATATTACGACCAGTATGGAACTGCAACAGAACGCCCAGATTATTCGAACCAGCTACCTGAAGGAGTAACTACTGCCAGTATTCTAGAAAACTACTTTAACGCAATTGGTGGTCTTGATGAATTAAAAAGCATTACCTCAAAAAGTGAGATTTCACATGCGACAATGCAAGGCATGCAATTGGAGGTTATTGTCAAAAAAACAAATCAACAACAATCGTATTTAGCCATCAGTATGATGGGAAATGTGATGCAAAAACAGGTTGTAAATAAAGACAAAGGATATTCGGAAGCACAAGGTCAACACACTGACTTAAGTGGAACAGAGCTAGAAGAGGCATTAAAAGACAGTCAGATTTTTGCTGAAATCAGTCTAGATCCATCTAGCGTAAAAGCTAGCATTGCTGATATAGATGGTGTTGCTGCATATGAATTGGCTGTTTCTGCAACAAAATCATTTTTCTATGATCAAAAAACTTTCTTGAAAATTAAGATTTCTGAAACACAAGAAGTTCAAGGGAACATAATAACTCAAGAAATACTAATAGGTGACTATAAAGCAGTAGATGGAATTTTATTCCCTCATAAAACAACTCAATCTTTCGGACCGCAATCCATAGATTTCATCACGCAAATTATCGAATTGAATGGTACCATTGATGCTTCAGATTTTAATTAACAGCATTTTTTATGATTTTAAAAGCATCTATTTAGGCGCTTTTTTTGTTTCGGTTACCAAGTAAACTCCGCAAATGATTAGGAATGCAGCTACCCACTGAAGGCCACCAAAGTTTTCACCATCGAAGAGCCCCCAACCGATAGCAACGATCGGAAGTAGATAGGTTATGGAAACAGCAAAAACCACCGAAGAGAGTGCCAATAATTTATTGAACATAACTTTTGCAACTGCAGTTCCAAATAAAGCTAAAACTAAAATATAACCCATTGACTTCACAACCGCAGTTTCTTGATAAAAACCAGCCCAGTTAAAATCTGAAAAAAGTAAAATCAGGAGTGCTGCTGGGGCAATCATTAAAAAATTTCCCAAAGCTATGCCCATTGGAGAAACTCCAGAAAGTTTGTCTTTCAAAATATTGACATTGATACCGTAAAAAACAGAAGCACAAACCACCAATAGGGAATACTTTGAATCGCCTGTAGCACTGAACGAAAATTCTTGGGCTACCAGTAGTATCGTGCCCAAAAAGCCAACGAAAACTCCAAAAACTTGCTTTTTAACAATTTTCACCTTGTAAAAGAAGAAGGCTAATATGAGTGTGAATAAAGGAGTAAGACCATTTAATACAGACGCAACAGAACTGTCTACTTCAGTCTCAGCAAATGAAAATAAAAATGTTGGGAAAAAAGTACCATAAAATCCAGTATGCACGATCCATTTCCACTGCTCACGACTCAACCTCTTGAGTGTTTTATAGCCAAAAGCTAAAAGGATGACCGTAGTGAATAGTATACGGAAAGAACCAACCTGTAGTGGCGTTAAACCAACAAGTCCTTTTTTAATCAAAATATAAGAGCTCCCCCAGATTATAGAAAGCGTGAAAAGATACGTCCACTTTTTAAACGTTACCGACATGCTTAAAGTTTTTGCAAAAGTGATCATTTTTAGGGAAATGCATTCCTAATAAATTAGTAATTTTGAAAAAAACGCCATGAAAAGAATTCCCATCCTACTTTGTTGTATCCTTTCTTTTGTTTCTTGTAAACAAAAAACTCCAGAAGTGAAAACGATTGAAGTTACTGTGCCTCAAGAAGTGGTATTGAGTATGGAGGCTTTGGTTAAAAGTGAGCTCCAAATAACCGGAATGACTTGTGCTATTGGATGTGCTGCCAGTATTGAAAAAAAATTGAAAGCTACTCCAGGAATTCAATCGGCAACAGTAAGTTTTGAAAGCGCGCTTGCGCAAATTGTTTTTGATCCAAATTGGATCCAAGATCAAGAATTAAGTACGGCTGTTCAAAGTGTTGGAGCAGTTTATAAGGTGACGGAAAATATTCGTGTTGATGCTTTTAGCATTCTAAAAACAGAGTAAATATTACTCTTTGGAAGTTCCTTTCCACTCAAAAGATTCCATTAAGCGCATCATGTCATTTTCTACATATTGAGCTGCTGGCATGAGCGAATCGTAATTGGGTCTTGTATAAAAATAAAGGGATCCTACCAAAAAATGATCGGTACTATCCGTTAAAAAAAACTGCACTTGTGAAGCTGCTTCTCCAACGACTCTAAAGAGGGTGCCGTAAACTCTGTTTTCGCGATTTTGAAAAACCCGTTCAGGAATTTCTTCAGCCTTTCCAACATGCTTACTTGGCATTTGATAGGCATCGTATAAAAGAGAATCAAGATTGTTTTTTATTGGCACGTATGAAAGATAAACAGTCGCTTTCATCTTAGGATATATGATTTTGTTCCAACATTGAGCTTGAGGAATTATCTCAGCAGATTCGTTGATATCAAAAACATAAGGGCAATCGTGTGTAACCGTTTTGTATGTTGGTTCAGCATAATTTAGACTCAAGTAAGCCCTAGGTTTGGGTAGTGTATTTTCTTCACAGCCAATTAAGCACAGAAAGATAAATCCAAAAAACACAAGCTGTTTCATAAGGTAAAGATAGTTCAAAATAGGCTTAAGGGAGGGTAACTTTAATTTGTTTGATCCTTTTTTTATCGACAAGCTCAATGGTAAATGTAATTTTTTCGAAGATAATTTTCTGTCCAAAGACAGGTAATTGTTGTGCTATTTCAAGAATAAAACCAGCCAGTGTTTCTGCTTCTCCTTTTGCTTTTTCAAAAGCCTCGACCTCCTCAATCTGAATGATTTTATAAAAATCTTTTAAACCCACTTTTGCATCTACAACAAATTTCTTCTCGTCTATTTTGGAATACTCCAATTCTTCTTCATCAAATTCATCAGAGATATCGCCAACGATTTCTTCTATAAGATCTTCAAGGGTTACAATTCCAGAAGTTCCCCCATATTCATCGACCACTACAGCCATATGCATTTTCTTCACTTTAAATTCATTTAGTAAATCATCTAACTTCTTATTCTCGGGAACATAATAAGGTTCTCGTAAAAGTTCTTGCCATTGGAACGCAAGCGTGTTGATGTTGGGCATTAAATCTTTGACGTAAAGAATTCCGTCAATCTGATCCATTTTGTTGTTGTAAACCGGTATTCTGGAAAACCCTTTTTCAATAATTAAAGGAAGAATTTCATCAAAGGACATTTCTTTTTCAAGTGCAAAAACATCAATCCTAGGGCACATTACTTGTTTAGTATCTGTTGTCCCGAAATTAATAATGCCTTGTAGAATTTGATCTTCTTGTTTGGTCGTGTCTTTTTGTTCTGTAAACTCCAACGCTTGAGAAAGTGTATCTACCGAAAAAGAGTTGGATTGTTGGCCAAAGTTACGTTCCAAAAACAAGGTAACTTTACTCATCGGAATGGTAATGAAGAATAAGATTTTACGATCCAAGCCGTAAATTACACCAGCCATAAGCCTTGAAAAAAGCATGCTGTTTTTGTTGGCATAAATCTTTGGTAGTATTTCTCCAAAAAGTAAAATAAAAAAGGTTATCATTCCAATCTCAATAGAGAGTCGAACGAGCTCATTTGAAATTCCACCAAAAAGTATATCCCCCAAAGAGGCAAATAAGAGTACGACAGCAATATTGATAAAATTATTAGCCACAAGAATTGTGGCTAATAATCTTTTGGGTTTTTGCAATAAATTTTCAATCTTCTGAATTTTCTTAGGATACTTTTCTTTTTGCTCATCAATAAGAGATGGAGTCAATGAGAAAAAGGCAACTTCAGCACCAGAGATCAACGCTGACCCCAGAAGTAAAAAAGCCAACAGTATTATTTTTAAACCAATGATGGGTTCAATTGAAAAATAAAGAAAATAAATACTTAAGGGTTCAGGGTCCAATTAATTGCAGTTTAGATTAAAATGGTAAATCGTCTTCTTTCGAAGGCGGTTGTGTTGGAGGTTGTTCATTAGGTGTTGCTCCCTCAGCACTTTTCTTGGTTGTCAAAAAGGTGAATTCGTCAACATTAATTTCGGTGCTATACCGATCAGTTCCGTCTTCGGCTTGCCATTTACGGTTCTTGATTTTACCTTCAACATAAATACGGTCACCTTTGCTCAAATATTTTTCGCAAACTTCTGCCGCTTTGTTTCTCACAACAATGTTGTGCCAGTCCGTGTTTGTGACTTTCTCACCAGTAGCTTTTTTAGTGTAGGTTTCGTTGGTTGCTAGAGGAAATCTTCCGATTGCTCCCCCTCCTTCGAAATAGTGCATTTTTACGTCATCTCCAAGATGACCAATCAACATAACTTTGTTAAGGCTTCCGCTCATAAGGATAGATTTAAAAGGTTAAACATATTCAAATATAATGAAGTCATGTTTTCAATGTGTAAAAATTTTCAATAAATTTCTGTAAAACAATGGGAACGGGGTAGTTATGAATTTTATTTTCGTCAATTACAACACCCAAAAGCTGTTCCGTATTTATTTTCCAAAATGTAATATACAACTGTTGGTGAGATAATTTATGCTTAATTGGTTTTTCATTTATTTTTGAAAGTACAGCCGATTTCATGTCCGTATACTTAAATAAGATTGGATCTTTTGCTAATTCTTCAAAAGTCAATAATTGCGCACTCTCTACCAAAGGAAATTCATATAAGTGTTGCCAAATACCTTTGGCTGTTCTTTGGCTTAAAAAGGTTTTTGCATCTGGAGTAACAAAGACAAGATAATTAAAGTATCGATCTGTTACCTTAATTTTATTTTTCTTGAAAGGCAGTTGACCTATTCTATTTTGATTAAAAGCTACACAATCCTTTTGAAAAGGGCAGTTATCACACAATGGGTTTTTGGGAACACACTGTAGGGCGCCAAATTCCATGAGTGCTTGGTTAAAATCTCCTGGGCTCTCGGTCCCCATTAATTCCGAAGCCAAGGCTTTGAATTCCTTTAAAGCATATGAAGCATCTATAGGAGTATCTTTTCCGAAGTAGCGCGCTAAAACCCGATATGCGTTTCCATCGACTACAGCTTGGGGTTCATCAAAACAAATAGAGGAAATAGCACTCGCCGTGTAATTGCCCACTCCCTTTAGCGTGCATAATTCTGTAAAAGTTTTGGGGAAAACAGCATTATAATCCGAGACAATGGCTTTGGCCGTATGATGTAAATTTCTGGCACGTGAGTAATACCCGAGACCTTGCCATAATTTCAAAACCTGTTGCTCGTCTGCTGCGGCAAGAGCCTCAACCGTAGGAAAATTTTTTATAAAAGACTGATAATAAGGTGTACCTTGTGCTATTCGAGTTTGTTGCAAAATGATTTCTGAAAGCCAAATCTTATAAGGATCACGGCTTTTTCGCCAAGGAAAAGATCGCTTGTGAATCTTATACCAGGCCATTAATTGAATTGTCCAAGTCATTGTTTACAAAAGTAATGCTTCGCACCCGATTTAAAAAGGTTAATATTAATGGATTAGGCTAATATATTTCTAATTATAAATTTATATATTTGCATTCCTCAGATAAGAAAAAACTATAATTTAAATAAAATCATGACGAAAGCAGAAATCGTTTCAAACATTTCAGAACAATTAGGAATTGACAAAGGTGATGTACAGGCAACTGTAGAAAAATTTATGGAAGAAGTGAAGACTTCTCTAGAAGGTAATGAAAATGTATACTTAAGAGGTTTTGGGAGCTTTGTAGTGAAAACTAGAGCTGAAAAAACTGGAAGAAACATTTCAAAAAACACTGCTGTGAAAATTCCAGCACACAATATTCCAGCTTTTAAGCCAGCTAAAATATTCGTAGAAGGTATTAAAACTAAAGTTCCCGTAAAATAATTTATTAATTGATAACAAAAACAAGCTATGCCAAGCGGAAAAAAACGTAAAAGACATAAGGTAGCTACTCACAAGCGTAAGAAAAGACGTCGAGCTAACCGTCACAAGAAAAAATAGTGTAGAATACACTCATAAAAATTCATTGTTCTTTGAAATGAAACGCATCTTTAAGTTGCGTTTCACAGGATAAATCCTGAAATATTATTGTTTAATCCGTTTATGCATATTCTATGTATGAACACAACATTACTCAGAGTGAATAAAGAATTGATTATACGATCGAATTCCTCTGCAGTTGATTTCGCATTACTCAAGGATGGAAAATTAATTGAGCTCAATAAAGAAGTAGACGACAACAAATTTTCGGTTGGTGATATATTTTTCGCCAAAGTTCGAAAATCAGTCGGAGGACTCAACGCTGCGTTTGTAAATGTAGGCCACGAAAAAGATGGCTTTTTACACTACCACGATTTAGGTCCCAAACTACCAACTTTATTGAAATTTATTAAACAGGTAAGTACAGGTAAAACAAAAGATTATTTATTAAAAAACTTTCGTTTTGAAGAAGATATTGAAAAAAATGGAATGGTCGCTGACGCTATTAGCTCGAATCAACAGATTCTAGTTCAAGTAGTCAAAGAGCCCATTTCGACCAAAGGACCACGAATTAGTTCTGAGCTTTCATTAGCCGGACGTTATATGGTACTAGTCCCATTTTCTGATAGAATATCCATCTCACAAAAAATTGAAGACCGAGAAGAGAAAAATCGTCTCAAACGTCTCGTGCAAAGCATCCGACCAAAAGGGTTTGGTGTAATCGTGCGAACCGTTGCCAAGGACAAGAAAGTAGCAGAACTCGATGCAGATTTACAACAGCTAATTCAGCGTTGGAAAAACATGTGTGCCCGCCTTTCTAAAATCAACAAATATCCAACAAAAGTGTTGAGCGAAATCGATCGCTCTTCTTCTATATTGCGCGATATTTTTGATGATTCTTTTACAGGAATTCATGTAGATGACAAAGAGTTATTCGGTGAAATAGGTGAATACATTCAAACCATTGCACCCAAAAAGGCAGGTATCGTTAAACATTATACCGAGTCCCTTCCCATTTTCGAAAAATTTGGAGTAGAGCGACAAATCAAAACAGCCTTTGGGAAAACAGTCTCCATGCAAAAAGGAGCCTATTTAGTTATAGAACATACGGAAGCATTACACGTTATTGATGTGAACAGTGGTAATCGCTCAAACAAAGCGAGAAACCAAGAAGAAACAGCTATGGAAGTCAATATGATTTCGGCTTCTGAAGTAGCACGTCAACTACGCCTTCGTGATATGGGGGGAATTGTTGTGGTAGACTTTATCGATCTTGGATCTGCTGATAATAGACGTATTCTATTTGAACATCTAAAGAGCGAAATGAGTACCGACAGAACCAAACACAAAATTTTACCTCCTAGTAAATTTGGTCTCATTCAGATAACCCGTCAACGGGTCCGTCCAGAAATGAATATCAAAACCAAGGAACCCAATCCGAACCTTAATGGGGAGGTTGAGGCGCCTATTGTTTTACTTGACAAAATCAACGCAGACCTTAACAAAATTGTTAACAACGCAAAGCATCAAAACAAAAAGATTGAATTACACATTCATCCTTTTATTGCTGCTTATTTAAACCGAGGGTTCCCTTCCATCCGAACTCAATGGTTATTCAAGCATAAAAAACGGGTAAAAATTATACCCCGAGATGCTTATCAGTATTTACACTATCGCTTTTTTGATAACACTCAAAAACCGATTCGTGTTCAATAGTATTATTAAAGCGGCACTCCTCTGGAGTGCCGCTTTTTTTGTTTCAATTCAAAAAAACATGAACAAACTGCATGTTTTCCGAATCGTAATATCCTAAAAAAAATGTATTTTTGACTATGCAAAAAAGCACCTCTTTTACGGTACAAGAAGCTCAAAAAAAGCTAGAAAACTATTGTGCTTACCAAGAGCGTTGTCATCAGGAGGTTGTTCAAAAGCTAAAATCCTTGAACATGATTCCCGATGCGATTGACCAAATCATTGGGCAACTCATTACCGATAATTATTTGAACGAAACCCGCTTTGCACAAAGTTTTGCACAGGGAAAATTCAGAATAAAAAAATGGGGGAAAATTCGAATTTTAAACCAACTAAAGTTTCGTGGAATTAGCGCATGGAACATTAAAAAGGCAATGGCAGAGATTGAACCTGGGGAATATTTCGATACTTTTGAAACCCTCTTCGAACGGATTTGGGATCAATACGAACATTTAGGTAATCTCAAATGTCAAAAAAAAGTATACGATCGCTTACAGTATAGAGGATGGGAAAATGAACTCATCTTCGAAGCCCTCAATAGTAAAAAACAGGCGAATTCTTAAAAAGAATACTGAACTCCTAAACTCCCATTTCTTTCAGGCATGGGAACCAGATTAGTTTCTGTATACACTTCATCGAAAAGGTTATTTAAAAGAAAGGTGATACGGAATTCTTTGTTTGGAGAAGTCCATTGCGCATTAAAATCTAAGACTGTATATGGCTCTCCTAAGGCTCGTTCTGCGACTTTAAGTATGATTCCTGATGAAATAGTATTGGACCACTGATTGAACGATCTGAGTGTGAAATGATTTTTCAATGAGTTAATTGAATAACGAGAAAAATTATATTCTGTGACTCCTTTTACTTCATCATCGATATACGTATACCCCAGTCGGAAACTTTGTGGGTGAATAGAAAAAGTATACTTAAAAGTTGACTCGAATTCAAAACCACCTGTGGTAACTTCTTGTATATTGTTGGCTTCCCATCTGGCCGCTTCTGTATCTTTTACATAGTCGATTAAGTCTTCTGAATTTCGATTAAAATAAGCCGCACTGAAAGAAAATATGGAACCGGTATATCGAAGACCTAATTCTACAGCCACTGCACTTTCTGGCTTCAGATTTGCATTCCCAATTGTTGTGCTGTCGCTGTAAAACAGATCCGTATAGGTTGGTATTCTATACGTAGATCCAACATTTCCATAAGCTCTGAATTGGGTATTGAGAGCAAATCCAAAATCAATACCTGGAAAAAAGTGTGTTCCAAAATCAGTATAGTTATTAAAAGCTATCCCAGGAGTAATGTCCAGTTGATCTCCAAAAAGCAAGAACCGATGTTCAGCAAAAATGGTGGTTATGTTGCGGCTATGATCACCGAGGTTGTTACTGCTGATTCCTATGCGTGCAAAATCAATTCCAATACCCGTTGTTCCCAAAGAAGAAAACAAACTATAATCTAGAGCAACTCCAGCCTTATTTGTAATGTGCAGGTTTCTATATACACTTGGATTGTCCCGAATAAAAACATACATATCTTGACTTCTGCGCCAATAAATTCTGAGTTTAAAAATGGATTTTTCTGTTTTCTTTACAGCAGAAAGAGCAACTAAACTCACTTCTGTTTCCTCATATTGCTCGGTTGCCGACGGCGTTGCATAGAATCCGTTTGCACCAAACTCTCGATCCGAAAAATAACCTAAGAATTGAAAAGGAATTTCTTTGGCTTTAAAATCACCTTTCACAAAATAATTTCGATTGATAAAGTCCGTATTGTATCGGTAACCGTCTGACGTATTATAAGAAAAATACCCTAATACACCTCCCTGTTTGCCTTTCGTTTGTAGTGTAGACTTAAGATGGTATTGATCATAAGACCCTCGTAGAAAAGTAAGGTTATTTGCTCCTGAACCTCCAGATTTAGTTACTATGTTTACAGCTCCTGTAAATGCATTTTGCCCATAAATTCGGGCTGCTGGACCTTTAAGAACTTCTATACGTTCAATCAAATCGATCGGTGGGATAAGGTTTAAACTATGATGACCTGTTTGTGCATCTTCTAATTTAATTCCGTCAATTAAAAGAAGGGTTTGGTCAAAACTACCTCCACGAATATATAAATCGGCTTGCATGCCTTCAACACCTCGTTGTCTAATATCGATTCCCGAGATTTGCTGTAATAAAACAACAACATTGGGTGCCCCACTCTTTTGAATATCAGAGGCATCAATCACCTGAATGGTTCTAGAATGTTCGGAAAGAGGTAAGTCAATCCGCATTGAATTGAGGATCACCTCATCTAACTTATTTGTTTTTACTTCGAGAGAATCTACCTGAGCAAAGAGTGAGGTAGTACCCAGTAATAAAAAGAATATAAAGGTTAGTTTTTTCATTGCAAGATGTTAAATTTTGAGCGGAAATAAAAATATCTGTGAATTAAGTACTTAATTCACAGATATTTAATGTTAAATTTTAATATGTGTTTTTATTTCAAAAAACTCAATCAACCAATAAAATTATTTTGTTGTCTTGTAGCTCAAGATTTCCTGACGAAATTTTGAGAATAACAGAATTCGAATCGATTTTATTAAACGGTTCGTCAAAGTTGTTGGAACTGTCAAACTTCCCTTGCAGAGTAACATCCCCTTTAGTTAGGGTTGAAACAATAGAAGCGTGATTTTCCAAAACCTGAAAAGAACCATTGGTTCCAGGTACCGTTAAAGAATCGATATTACCCGTAAATAGGGTTGCTTCGGGAGATATAATTTCTAAATACATACCTTATTCTTCAGATAACATTCTTTCACCAGCTTCAATCGCTTCTTCGATACTTCCTTTTAAGTTAAAAGCCGCTTCAGGTAAGTGATCTAATTCTCCATCCATGATCATATTAAATCCTTTAATGGTTTCTTTAATATCTACTAAAACGCCCTTTAAGCCAGTAAACTGTTCCGCAACGTGGAAAGGTTGTGATAAGAAACGTTGTACACGACGTGCGCGTGATACAGCTAATTTATCTTCTTCAGAAAGCTCTTCCATTCCTAGAATTGCAATAATATCTTGAAGCTCTTTATATCGTTGTAATAACTCTTTTACTCGTTGAGCACAATCGTAATGTTCATCTCCTAAAATTTCAGCAGTCAGAATTCGTGAAGTAGAATCCAAAGGATCTACTGCAGGATAAATTCCAAGTTCTGCAATTTTACGTGATAATACTGTTGTTGCATCCAAGTGAGCAAATGTTGTAGCTGGTGCAGGATCAGTAAGGTCATCCGCAGGAACATATACTGCCTGAACAGAAGTAATTGAACCTCGTTTGGTTGACGTAATACGTTCTTGCATTGCTCCCATTTCAGTTGCTAATGTGGGTTGGTATCCTACCGCAGAAGGCATACGCCCTAACAAGGCTGATACTTCAGAACCTGCCTGAGTAAATCTGAAGATGTTATCAACAAAGAAAAGAACATCTTTTCCTTGACCTTCTCCAGCTCCATCACGAAAATATTCTGCTATAGTTAATCCAGAAAGTGCTACACGAGCACGAGCTCCTGGAGGCTCATTCATTTGTCCGAATACGAAGGTCGCTTTAGATTCTTTCATAGCAGCTTTTTCTACTTTGCTAAGATCCCAACCTCCTTGTTCCATAGAGTGTAAAAAGTCATCACCGTATTTGATGATACCCGATTCTAGCATCTCTCTAAGTAAGTCATTCCCTTCACGTGTACGTTCTCCTACACCTGCAAATACAGATAGTCCTCCGTGCCCTTTGGCAATATTATTAATTAATTCTTGAATCAATACCGTTTTACCAACTCCTGCTCCTCCAAAAAGACCAATCTTACCTCCTTTAGCGTAAGGTTCTACCAGGTCAATTACTTTGATTCCTGTAAAAAGAACTTCGGTGGCGGTTGATAGTTGATCAAACGCTGGTGCTTCCCGGTGAATTGGTAACCCTTGATCTCCCTTTTTTGGTAAATCGCCAATACCGTCAATCGCATCTCCAATTACGTTGAATAATCTTCCGTAAACATCGTCCCCGATTGGCATTTGAATAGGACTTCCTGTTGCAATAACTTCGGTCCCTCTGCTCAACCCGTCAGTCGAATCCATCGAAATGGTTCGAACTGTATCTTCTCCAACATGAGATTGAACCTCAAGTATTAGAAGATCTCCCGATTTGGTTGTAATTTCTAATGAATCGTAAATTTTAGGTAGTTTGGTATCCGTTCCCGAAAAGGTAACATCTACTACTGGGCCTATGATTTGAGAAACTTTTCCTGCAGTCGCTGCCATATGATGATATTGTGTTAGTTTTTAGTCTTTTATTTCGCTTGCAAATATAGTGTTTCCAAAAAAAACAAACCCTTTGAAATTCAAGTTTTTAATAAAAAAAAGTTGATCCGTTTTTTCTAGACTTTAATTGGTGATAAATAACTGACATTTAGCGTGTTATTTTAGATCGAATGACTCCTCTTTGCTCGTCTTTAAAAAAGTTAGTTTTTTGAACTCAACTTACAATGTCTTCATTATATTTAGTTACAAAATGTTGACCCAAATAAGCTGAAAACTATGAAAACTCTTTTTTATAAAATAATCTTACTGTTATTAAAAAACTACAACCGCTTTTATTTCAGACGTATTCGAATTTACGGACAAGAACATATCCCTAAGAAGGGAGGTGTCATTTTTTCACCCAACCATCAAGGAGCTTTTTTAGATCCCCTACTTGTGGGAACAAACTGCGGTTCAAAAGTAACTTACCTTACCCGAAGTGATGTTTTTGGAGGTCCTTTCCAATGGTTTTTGGATGCCCTAAAAATGTTACCCGTTTTCAGGATTCGCGATGGATATAGTAGCCTAAGAAAGAATGCTGCAGTTTTTGATCGCTGTCATCAAATTTTAGGCAAAGGTGATCATATGATGATGTTTTCTGAAGGGAGTCATCACAACGAATATTATTTACAACGTCTATCTAAAGGGAGCAGCCGATTGGCACTTGAAGCTCAAGAGAAATTCCCAGACAGCATCATTTATATTGTTCCCGTTGGCATCAATTACAGCCACCATCAGTTGCCATGGCAAGAAGTGCACTTAGTGTATGGCAGCCCTATACTTGTTGGCGAATTTCTAGAGGCATACAGAGAAAACAGTAGCGCTAAAATCAATCAACTCAGAGAAACTTTGGAACATGCAATGAAGGCTTGTCTGTGGCTCCCAGAAAATGAAGAACACTATTTAAAGAAGAAAAAATACATCAATCTTGAAAACACAAAGCTTGGCTTTTTTAGGCTAAGAGAGCAACTTGAATTAGATCCAGAGCAACTGAAAATATCTAAAAAAGGTGGCTTTCTTGTGCGGTTTTGGATCAGTCTTTTTAGTCTTCCGAATCTATTGCCATTGATCGGGATCCGAAGGGTTGTAAAATTGTTCCCCGATATTGTATTTCATAACTCAATAAAGTACATGACAGGCCTTTTTATGTTCGCATTTTGGTGGAAAATATTAATTTTTTCTGGAACGTATATCTATGGTATATCAACAGGAATAGGCCTTTTTATTGGCTCTTTATTTTTTCTCTACCTAAGACAGATGCTGATTTCAAAATATAAATTAAATTGATAAGTAAAAATTATATTAGTTAAGCTAAATAATCTTTTTTTGATTAGTATTTGATTAAATATAACATTAAATCAGTTGAAACTATTATTATTTTTATTAAATAGATTTTAACTATAATTAATAATCTTATAGGTTCTTACATAAGATCAATTGGCTTTGATTACCTTTGATTATGGAAGATTTAATTATTATTGGAGCCGGACCCATAGGGCTGGCTTGTGGTATCGAGGCAAAGAAGAAAGGCCTACAATACACTATAATTGAAAAAGGAATGCTCGTAAACTCGCTTTACCACTACCCGCAAAACATGACCTTCTTCTCTACCTCTGATCGTTTAGAAATTGGAGGTATCCCTTTTATATCCCACAACCCTAAACCTACTCGCGTAGAAGCATTAGAATATTACAGGCGAGTAACTGCCTCTTGGGAGTTGAACGTGAACCTTTATGAGGACGTTGTTCTATTTGAAAAGATAACAAGAGGGTTTAAAATTCGAACAAACAAGAAAGAATACACTTCCAAAAACATTGTGCTTGCAACTGGCTTCTATGACCTACCCTACAAACTGAATATACCCGGGGAAGAGTTGAAGAAAGTTACTCATTACTACAAAGAGCCACATCCCTATTTCGGAATGGACATTGTTGTCGTTGGTGCAGCTAATTCTGCTGTTGACGTTGCGCTAGAGACCTACCGTAAAGGAGCAAAAAGCGTTACCCTAGTGGTGCGTGAAAAGGAAGTAGGTGCAAATGTAAAATACTGGGCACGTCCCGATATTCTTAACAGAATAGAAGAAGGAAGTATTCCTGCATACTTCGAATCCAAACTCATTGAAATTAAACCCAAAAGTGTACGTATTCAGACAGCTGGTGGGGATATTGAAATTAAAAATGATTTTGTGTTAGCAATGACCGGTTATCAGCCAAATTTTACGCTTCTAGAATCTTTAGGTGTCCTATTTCACAGCGATGCTTTCAAAACGCCTCAATACAATGAAGAGACTATGGAATCTTCCCAAAAAGGAGTCTACCTCGCTGGAGTAGTTTGCGGAGGTTTAAAAACGAATAAGTGGTTTATTGAGAATTCAAGGATTCATGCGGAACAAATTGTCACAACAATTTCGAAACCCTAAACTAACTTTGCCAGAGCCAAAACAGACCCTATGTGCACTCCGTCATGGAATAAGACAAAAGGGAAAACGGTAGCAAACGAATTCAATTCCATTTTAGTAGAAGTAGTGTAGGGCTGATAGTTTTCAAAAACACCTGCTTCGATATCTTTTTTCAACTGTTCCATCGTCGACATTAATGCGGCATCAATGCCATCAACAAACTCTTGACTAACATCCCCTTCAGGTTTAGTGCCTTTTCGGTAACCATCGATCCAAGATTGAGGAACAACAGGCTTTAAGCCAGACAAAGTGTACATTATCGATTGTTGAGTAGCAAGAGCATGTACAACATTCCAAATGATATTATTATTAAAACCCTCGGGTACGGTATTGAGCTGTTCCAAAGAAAAATTCTTTAAGAAACGAGAATATATTTCGCGATTATGGGCAAGTATGGATAAATGTTCTTTCATGATGTAGTTTTTTTAAACGTAAAGAAATTATAAAATAGATGCCTGTACTTAGAGTCTAATTTAAATGTGTTAAGCTGAATATATTCAGCTCGGGATAATGACCTGCAATACCGTTACCTGATCCCAAAGTGTTAAAATAAATCTACTTTTTCACTTTCAGTTGTCTTCTAATGCTCCTTTTACGAATCGATTATAATAATCTTGAAGATAAGCCTTTCCATTTTCTTCCAATGAATCAAATATATTCGTTCATGAAAGCGATGAAGCAATACCCAAAATTCTTGGAATCTTTAATTTATTCGAATAAAGCATCTGCTTGGTCTGGTTTAAATTGTTTTTTACCCTTTGTGAGACCCGTCACAAAAAGGCTTATTGCTTGACTTTGAGCACCCACATAGCGCAAACCGTGGTCCGTGTTTGATTTCATTTCCTTCAATATCTACTAGAGTAACTGGCCCTTGAATAGCAAATTGTCCGTTGGGTTTTACAGTGATTTTTGTGTTTTCTGATTCCATGAGTTGGTTTCTTTGAGTTGAGATATAAGCTCTTTTCAAAGCTATAATATAAATGTAGTTATTCTACTGTAATGGTTTAATAATATGGGTTGATTAACCTTACCTTTATTTATTTTATTAGAGAATTATACTTCTGTTTTATAAATTGTTTTAAAATACTAATATAGTAATTTGAGATTTAGATTTCCTCTATTATAGGATTTGAAACCTCAACGATATCTTCACGATTGATTCGTTCTTCTCTAATCTTACCTTTCTTATAAATGGAGTGAACATGGTTGTTCTTAAAGGTACTTCCACGAGATGTTTTTAACCCCTCCTGGTTAAAGATTTGAGATATCTTTCCATACCCAATAGGGGTAAGAAAACACTCTTTATATTTACAAATTCTGTTGAATAAATACTTTTGGTATTCACTATAATTTGATTCCCAAAGGTTGGTGGTAATAATTGATAATGAGAACTTTACAACCCATTTATAGGGGTAAGATTTATCAACCCATAAACCTACTCTACTGTTACTGATTTAGCTAGATTTCTAGGTTGATCTACATTACATCCTCGTTGAACGGCAATATAATAAGACAACAATTGTAAAGGAATGGTTGTTAAGATCGGAGTAAAACATTCCAATGATTCGGGAATTTCAATACAATAGTCAGCTAATTCTTTTACCCGAATATCTCCTTTACTTACAATAGCGATGATTCCCCCTTTTCTGGATTTTATTTCCGAAATATTACTGACCACTTTGTCATAGTGTCCTTTCTTGGTCGCAATTACAACAACAGGCATTTGCTCGTCTATCAAAGCAATTGGACCATGTTTCATTTCCGCAGCTGGATATCCTTCTGCATGGATGTAGGAGATTTCTTTGAGTTTCAAAGCGCCTTCTAATGCAACAGGGAAATTGTATCCTCTTCCTAAATAGATACAATTATTAGCGTCTTTGAAAGAAGAAGCTACCTCTTTGATCAAACGTTCTTGTTTTAAAATTTCAGACACTTTATCCGGAATAGATTCCAACTCCACCAAGTGTTGTTGATATTCCGAACGAGATAAAGTTCCTTTTACCATTCCTAAACGCAATGCTAAGAGAGACAACACAGTGATCTGAGTAGTAAACGCTTTGGTTGATGCAACCCCAATTTCTGGGCCAGCGTGGGTGTAACAACCTGCATCGGTAAGTCTTGAAATGGATGATCCAACCACATTACATACCCCAAAAACAAAAGCTCCACGTTCTTTTGCAATGTTAATGGCTGCCAATGTATCTGCAGTTTCTCCTGATTGAGAAATTGCAATTATGATATCATCTGAAAATATAATGGGATCACGGTATCTGAATTCAGAAGCGTACTCAACCTCAACAGGGATGCGTGTAAATTTTTCTAGTAAATATTCGGCAACCAAGCCTGCATGCCATGAGGTTCCACATGCAACAATTAATATCCGTCGTGCTTTTAAAAACTTATTTTCATGTTCCCGCAAACTCGAAAGTGTGATAACACCTTCGTTAGAAAGTAATCGTCCACGCAAGGTGTCGCGTATGGCTTGAGGTTGTTCGAAAATCTCCTTGAGCATAAAATGGTCATAGCCCCCTTTCTGGATATTCTCTAAGCTCATTTGAAGCTTTTCGACATAAGGCTTTATCACTTTATCACTTGTTATTTTTCTAATCGAAATATCACGATCACAACGAATAATAGCCAAGTGTTCTTCTTCTAAGTAAATTACATTCTTGGTGTGTTCAATAAAAGGAGTTGCATCCGAGGCTACAAAAAACTCTCCTTCTCCAACACCAATTGCTAGTGGGCTTCCTAGTCTAGCCGCTACAAGCTCATTGGGTTTTTTATGATCAAAAACAACAATTGCATAGGCTCCAACGACTTGTGTCAAGGCAATCTGAACTGCTTTACCTAGCTTTACTTGTTCTTTTTTTTGAACGTCTTCGATTAGGTTAACAAGCACCTCTGTATCAGTGTCAGAAGAAAAAGTATAACCCCGCTGAATAAGCTCTTCTTTTAAAGCGGCATAGTTTTCAATAATACCGTTGTGAACCACTACCAAGTCTCCAGAGTTGGACGTTTGTGGATGTGCGTTTACATCATTTGGCACACCGTGGGTTGCCCATCGGGTATGTCCAATTCCAATAGTTGCTTGGATAGGATCTCGTCCTTGAAATTTGGCTTCAAGGTCGCTTACTTTTCCTGACGTTTTAATTGTTTGAATTTCAGTTCCGTTATACAAAGAAATTCCAGTACTGTCATATCCACGATATTCTAACCTTTTAAGGCCTTTTACAATAATTGGAGCTGCTTGTTGTTGGCCTATATAGGCTACGATACCACACATAAAGGTTGCTAGTTAATTTGAAAATCTGTATAAATCACTTCTAACTCTAATTTGAGATGCTCAAAACCTGCACTAGGATGTGATCCTATTAAAACAGTACTCAATGGATTTAAAATAGCAGAGGCAGGATATAGAATTTCTTCACTCCCACTATTTAATCTTGCTTTTCTGGTGGTAATGTCGTCAATGTTGGCGGAAGCTGCTAATCCTAAAATCACATTCGTCGAGTCTTTACGAATCAGGTTATTGATATGCTGTGTGATTTTGAATTTGTAGCGATATGGCTTTCCGTTTTGATATTCTAAAATTCCTCCATGAACTAACTTCCCTTTATTTCTTTCAGCACTTACTGTGTTATCTGTAAAATAATCTAACAATGGTGCTGTATCTCTTTTGCTGTAAAGATATAAACGATCTGCAATTAAGTCCCCGGGAGTCCAATTCTCAACTGAAGTTGAGTCTACGTAAAACACTAAATTTGCCTCATTTACTAACCAGTCGTTTTCGCGTAACTCTTCAAGTTTTGTGCTTGCCGATCCGTCTG
>Ga0209603_1000435_pt1 | contig 50811 bp, 25 predicted proteins | sample COGITO_mtgs_1206_FD_184812 | JGI IMG/M metagenome (GOLD analysis project Ga0209603, IMG submission 184812) | Pelagic marine microbial communities from North Sea - COGITO_mtgs_120607 (SPAdes) (version 2) | ecosystem: Environmental > Aquatic > Marine > Epipelagic ...
AGCCAACAAATTGGTTCATTTGAGAAACCTTATCTTCCAAAGTCATTCTACCCATTAAATCATTTATTCGATTTTCAATAGGTTGTGAGGGATCTAAATATATAGGATCATCATCGTTATTTGATTTGTTACAAGAAATAAATATTAGAATATAACATGAGATTAGTATGGATCCGATAAAAGTTTTTTTATTCATTTTTAGTTGTTTGATAGTTGTTTGATAATTTTATATGCTGGTGTTGGTTTTAAATTGGAATCATAAATTGATTGAAAAGCCCCTTTTTTTCCCTTTTTTGTTCGAACACCAAGATCCCAAAGGTTTAATGTTACCACGCCTGTTTTTGATTTTTCTTTTAAAACGCTGATGAGTTTTTTATAAAATTCAGCTTGTTTTTTATAACCTTCCTCTAATTCACTGAGGTCATCTATAAAATAGTCTAGCTCTGTAACATGAAACTCTAAATTGTTTTGATGTGCCCAATCAATTAAATTAGATAGTTTTTTTAGTGCTACCTCCGTATTTTCCTTCAATGCTTTTGTTGTTGGACTTAAACCGATATGTCCTTGCCATCCTATGCCATCTACTCGATAGCCTTTAGACCTAACATACAATAAAGTCTCTTTAACTTTATCCCACATTTCAGTTTGCATTCCGGCATTTTGATTGTAAACTAGTTTAATATTAGAAGCATACTTTGTAGCAATTTCAAAGGCTTTTAAAATATAAAGAGGATAACCGTTTTCATCTAACCCCATTTTTAACCATGGATTTTCCCATTTATCAGTTCCTTTTTTCGGTCCAAACCACTTTCCGTTGGGAAGAACGGTTTCATTAACAACATCCATCCATTTTACGGTAGGTTCATTATTGAATTTTTTAGCAAAAGCAGTTGCAAATTCAATCATGTTGGTTTCTAGTTCTTTGGGTGTTCTAAAATCTTCTTTTACCCATTTTGATGCTTGTGGAGATATTGGTCCATGTAACCGAACTTGTAAATTGTGTTTTTTAGAAAAAGCAATAAAATCGTCTATTTGTTTCCATTTCCAAATAGTTGGTTTTGGATGAACTCTTGACTGTTTTGCTGAATTTGCTGGGGTTAGATAGTTGAAGTCTTTTAAGAAAAGCTGTTTTTTGGTTGTCTTTAACTCGTGGTAATTTAAAGTAGCACCAGCAACAATATTAGTGGGGGTATTCGTTTGAACTAGAGCTTTAGAATTTACACATGAAAGTGAAATGAGACCAAAGATTAGTATTATAAATATTTTTGTAATTAATTTCATGACTTAAATAAAAGGGATCCTAATGGTTATTAATATTTTTTTGCTTGCTACGTTCTAATTTCTGAATTTCAGCAACTTCTGTATTGGTGAATTGTGTTAAAAGTTTTTTTCTCGTGTCTGAAAATGTTTTTTTATAGATTACTTTTTTCTCAGCTTGAGAAAGATTTTTACCTTTAGTTTGCGCTGTATTGTAATCATATTTTTCAGAAAGTATTTTTAGTAAAAACTGACCTTTTTTGTCTGATAATTTAAGGGTGTTAATGATATAACTTGAAATAACTTGTGCACGTTTATTAATATACATGTTTTTAGCTGTGGTTTTTTTTTCAGTAGCTTTAACAGTGACTTGTTGTTCTTTAAAGTAGCGTGCCGCTAACATTTGAAAAGTTGTTTTCTTTTTTTGATAACTTTCAACATCAATTTTATTTTCTGTTTCTAATGGGTCGTTTTCATAATCATATAATTCTTCGGCAAAGATGTCTTCTTTGTAAATAGGTACGGTACTTTTTTTATTATTAACCCATACCGTATATCTTAGGTTTTTTGTTCTAAAACTATAGCCCATTTTATTCCCTCTAGGATATTGGCTTACAGCATATATTTTCGAGGTGTTTTTGCCACCATTTATTTGTGATTTTAAACTGATACCGTCTAAATTTTTGGGGATTCCGATGTTTGCTAAATCACTTAACGTTGGAAATATATCTACAAATTCTGTGGGAGAATCCACTTTATATCCTTTATTTACAGTTGGGTCATAGATAATTAAAGGAGATCGTGTTGCTTGCTCAAAATTAGAATGTTTGTTCCATAAACTGTGGTCTCCTAAATGCCAACCATGATCTCCCCAAAGTACTATAATTGTATTTTTGTCGAATCCTTTTTGCTTTAATTTTTCAATGATTTTTCCAATTTGAGCATCTATATAACTAGTTGCTGCATAATATCCATGAATTAATTTTTTTTGTAGGTCTGGTTCTACTTCTAGCAGACCTTCTTTATTCATTTTAAAGCTAATTTCTGGTGTTTTATAGCTTTGTAATTCGCCAGCTTTATGATAGGCAATGTCAACTGCATTTTTAGATTTTTTTTGATATGGAGCTAATTCAATTTTATTTTCATCGTAGAGTTCCCAATATTTTTTTGGAGCTACAAAAGGCAAATGAGGTCGCTTAAAGCCCACTGCTAAAAAGAAGGGTTTAGATTCGTCCATTTTATCTAGCAGCTCTATGCTTTTATTTGCAATTGCACCATCAACATATGCTGCATCTGGTACATCTCCATTTTCATAAGGCGGCTTGAAGCGATCTCTAACATATTTATAGATTTTATGATTTTCTATGTTTTCTCTTTTTGCCTGGTTTCTTAGACTACTTATAGTCTTTAAATTTTCTTCATTTTGGTAGAATCCTAATGCTGGCTCATTATATCCACTTGGATATTCAAGGTCTTTTTCTTTAATGTGAGGAATACTCCAGGATGGTTTGTCTCTGTAACTGTCAACACATCTAGGATCATAAATTTTACCTACCCCGATAGTTTCATAACCATTTTGTTTAAAATATTGAGGAATGGTTAAAATATCTGGATTTACGTCTCGCATCTTAGTCTTTAAATTCCAAACTTTAGTATAATCAGGTCTTTTTCCTGTAAGAAGACTCGCTCTTGAAGGTCCGCAAATTGCCTGTTGTGTATGATTGTTTAAGAAAGTAGTTCCATTTTTAGCAATTGCATCCATATGAGGAGTTATGGCAAGTGTATCTTCATAAGCACCAATTGTTGGCTTTAAATCATCAATAGCAATAAATAGAATATTTGGTTTGCTTTTTTGAGCATATATTTCAAAAAGAGCTACAAATAGAATTATTACAAATAAGTATTTTTTCATTTGATAGTATTATTTCTTATAAATTAATTTAATCCTTCTAAAAATCCAGTGTGTGCTTTTTTGAAATCAAAGCTTTTATCATATAAGAGAGGCCATTCATTATCATTATTATGATGAGGTAACAACCAAGAATCATCATCTTTCATCCCCCAGATTGTCAAAGCATATTGGTTTTTAGTTGGAATTGAATTGTAAATTTGAACCACCTCTTTGTATTTTAGTTTTTGTGCAATCGCCCTTTCTTCAGTAAGAACTGTTATGTCATTATTAGGGTTCGTTCGAATATCTAACTCAGAATAATGTAATAATAAATCACTTGCGATTGCTCTATCTGTTGCTATTTCAATTTGTTGTCTTATTGGTTTTAAATATGAAATGTGCATTTGATATCCTATACCATCGATTGGTATATTTCTATTTTTCCAATCTGCAACTAAATCAAAAACTTTGTTTTGTTTTGAAATATTGGTACACATTCCATAATCATTGTAAAAGAGCATTGCATTGGGGTCTGCATCTCTTGCAAATTGTAAACATTTAGCCATATAATCATCACCCATTCTCTGTCTAAAAACAGTATTTCTTAATGTTCCACCACTATTGTTTACACCTTCGTTAATTACATCCCAAGAGGTGACTTTTCCCTTATATCTTTGAAGTACATTAGTTATATACTCTTTAATTTCTTGTTCAAATTCTTCGTCTGTTCCCGAGTAGTTCTCTAACCATTCTGGTGTAGACTCATGCCAAATTAATGCATGGCCATGCACATTTAAACCATTTGCAATAGCATAATCAACAATTTTATCTGCATTTGACCAATTATAATTTCCTTTACTAGGAAGTATCACATTCATTTTCATTTCATATTCTGCAGTAATACTCTCATATTCTCTTTTAATTATTTTATCATATTCACTTCCATCTTCGAGTCTATTGGCCCTAACGGCCATTCCTACAAAAAAAGTTTTAGTTGCGTTTTTTAAGGGTGTTTTAGGTTCCGTAATATTAATAATATTTTCTTCTTGAAGAGTTTTCTCTTTTTCAGAACAAGTCATAAAAATAACTGTAAAAAACAGCATATTAAAAACAGATTTTATAAACATAATTTTAGTCAAATTTCTCTAATTAGAAAAAACATATGATGTGATCAAAATTAAGTTTAGTCATATTCTAAGACTGTTATATTTTGGTAAAAAACTATAAAAAATGAAGCAATTTTTTATTTTTTTGGAATCGCATTTTTTGGCCGAAAAAGAAACCTTTAGAGGTTAAAAAAAATATAGAATATTCAAAAGAACAAATAATTTGTTCAATGGAGTACTACTTAAAAACGATCATATTTTATTTTTCTCTATAAGGTTCTAATGTAACGATTGTTCCATCTGGTCTATAAGTGATTTCAGAAACTTTTACAGATCTTAAATGAGTAACTCCTTTAGATAGAGAAGAATCATGATAAAATAAGTAATCTTTCCCATCAATATTACAAACAGAATGATGAGATGTCCAACCAACAACAGGATTAAGAATGCGACCACTATATGTAAATGGGCCATATGGATTATCACCAATTGCATAACAGATAAAATGAGTATCACCCGTAGAATATGAAAAGTAATATTTACCGTTGTGTTTATGTAACCAAGCAGCTTCAAAGAAACGACGCTCTGTATCTCCAGATAATAACAAATCACCGTTTTCATCCACAATTTCAATTTCTTTTGGTTGTTCAGAAAACTCTAATAAATCATCACTCATCTTAGCAACAAAAGGTAATAAAGCTGATTCGTTCTCCTCAGGTATAAAAGCTGTAGGGCTTTCTGGCTGTTCTGAATTAAAACTTCCAGTTCTCCATCGTTGTAATTGTCCTCCCCAAAGACCTCCAAAATACATGTAATAACTATCGTTATCATCTTTGAAAACAGCAGGGTCTATAGAGAAACTTCCCTTGATAGCATTTGGTTGAGGTGTAAATGGTCCTGTAGGACTTTTGCTTTTTGCGACTCCAATTCTAAAAATATCATCATAATCTTTTGCTGGAAAAAATAAATAATAGAAGCCCTCTTTTTCATGTGCATCAGGCGCCCACATTTGTTGTTTTGCCCAAGGAACATCATCAACATGCAATGCAACACCATTATCTATGGTTTCACTATCAATACTATCCATAGATAATACATGATAATCTTCCATAGCAAAATGACTTCCTAAATCATCAAAAGCCTCTCCTGCGTCAATATCATGTGAGGGATAAATATAAATTTTCCCTTTAAAAACGTGCGCTGATGGATCAGCAGTGTATATGTGACTTACTAAAGGTTTTGATATTGCTCTCTTATTTAAATCGTCAAAATCTATGTGATCAATACTTTTTTCTGGCATAACTTATTTTCTTCTTTCTTTTAATTCAGATTCTATTTGATTTTCCATTTTTTTATTAATTTCATAGAAAAATAATAAGAAAATTCCTATTAAAAATGGGATTGCAGGATAAATACTTACGAGCATTTTTGTACCGTGAATAGCACTTTCAGTTTGTCCATTATCACTATTTGGAACATATCCATAAGATCCTAAAATTTTTGCAACTAATGAACTACCAATTGTTAATCCTAATTTTAATCCGACCATCATTGCAGAAAATATAATTGCTGTTGCTCTCCGCTTATTTTTCCATTCAGAATAATCAGCAACATCTGCAATCATTGCCCATAATAATGGAATGGTAATTCCATAAAAGAATCCATGCAAAATTTGAGCTGCAAAAATTAATTCTAAAGATTCTGGAGATAAAAAATAAAAGTAAATGATGAACAATGTTGAAATGAACAGAAAAGTACCGAATACATTTTTTTTACCGTATTTATCTGCCAATTTTTTAGACAATCCAATTCCGATAATCATAAAAATAATTCCCCCTGCATTAAATAAACCAAAACCTGCAGAAGTTGGGTCATTTCCAAAGAAATTAATCCCAATATTAGTTAAGAAATCTAAAATAGGGCTAATAAAAGAAGACAATCTTTCTTCGTCTACATAGTTCTCAAAATAGTAAATGTAAGAACCGCCTTTCATGGCCAAGGTTACAAATGATAATGTTGTTAAAACCAACATAATTACCCAAGGTTTATTTTTCACTAAATCTAATACGTCTTCTATTACACTCGATTTTTGTTCAGGTTTCGGAACAATTCGCTCTTTAGTAGTTAAAAAAGTGATCAGTAACATGATGGTACCGATAATTGCTAACCAAGTCATTACAATTTCTATTCCAACAGCCTTGTCTCCCGCACCAGCGTAAATAATGATGGGTAACATAAAAACTTGTACAAAAAACTGTGCAAACATTACTGCTACAAATCGATATGCAGAAATACTATTTCGTTCTTTCATATCTCCTGTAATTACTCCACTTAAGGCAGAATATGGCAAGTTACTTGCTGCATATAATAATAACAATAAGGTGTATGTAATTATAGCATAAATTAATTTGCCTTTGTATTCAAAATCGGGAGTGCTAAAAGCCAATACTGATATGATTCCTAATGGAATAGCGGTCCACAAAATCCAAGGTCTAAATTTCCCCCATTTAGAGTTTGTTCTGTCTGCAATGGCTCCAATAATTGGATTAAATCCAAATGCCGCAATGGTTCCAACTGTAAACATAATTGCAGTAGCATCATTGGCATCTAATCCATAAATATCGGTATAGAAATATGCTAAATATGTTATTAAAGTTTGAAAAACTAAGTTTGCAGCAAGATCCCCTAAACTGTAGCCAATTTTCTCTCTAACAGACAATTTTTGTGAACTAGATTTCATAATTTATAGATGTTGTAATATTATTTAGAAACTGATTTTAAGTCAAGAATACTATGGTATGCTTTTTTAGGTTGATTTTTTCTATCAAACAACAAAGGATAATTCCTACGACCTTTAATTGGCCAATCATTTAGCCATGAATCCTTATCAGTTACACCCCAAAATGTAACTCTACTAATTTTATCTTCATGCTTTAAAAAAAGTTTAAAAATATCTTGATACCGTTTTGCTAATTTATTCTTTACGGTTTCTGGTAAACTGGTTGTATAGGGATTCATTTTTTCATCACCTTCAAATTTTTCAAAGTTTTGATTTACTTCTGCACCCACTAATTCCCATGGGTTAGGAAGAACAGAAATATCCAATTCTGTGAACATCACTTTTACTCCTAGTTTAGAAAATGCAATGATACTTTCTTCAATGTTTTTTATTGACGGACTGCTTAATTGCCAATGTGCTTGAATACCGACTTCGTTTACTTTAGCTCCATTTTGTTTCAATTGCCTCACCAATCTAATAGCTCCCTTTCTTTTTTTAGGCTTACATAGGTTATAGTCATTATAGGCTAAATTTGCATTTGGATCTGCTTTTTCTGCTAATTTAAAAGCGTCTTCAATATAGGTGTTTCCTAATATTTTTAAAAAAATAGACTCTCTAAGTGTTCCGTCTTCATTCAACGCCTCGTTTACAACATCCCAGGTGTTTATTTTTCCTTTGTACCTTGTAACAACTTTTTTTATATGATTTTGCATATGATTCATCATTACAGAACGCTCTGTCACTTTATTCATGAAGTCTGCTAACTGAGCATGCCAAACAAGTGTGTGACCCACAATGTGCATTTTATTTTTAATCCCAAAATCTACATATTTATCAGCTATATTGAAATTAAATGTATTTGGTTTTGGATGTATAAACATCCATTTTAAACTATTTTCAGGAGATATTGTATTGAATTCTTTTTTTATAATTGAGTTAGAGCCGATTTCTTTTTCAAGTATTTGGGTTTCATTGATAGCGGCACCAACATAAAAATTATTTTTAAAATTATTTTTTAATGAAACAACTTTATCTGGTTGTATGTTTTTACGGTATATGTTTTTTGAACAATTGGTTATGCCAAAAAAGAGCACACAAAAAAAAGGAATGGTTTTGAATGATTTTATCATAAAAATATCAAACTAAATTATTAAATATCTGACTGAAAAGGGTAAATTAAAAAGTTTATTTTAATGACTATAAAAGTAAATCTTCATCCACAATATGAATAGCAAAAAATGAACAATGCCTATTAAATTTGAGTATTTTATATGCATGTTAAAACCAATTTATGTTTTCTGTTTGAAATATCTTTTAAACACAAACTTGTTTTAAATGGCTAATATTTATAATGGCCTAATCGTTAAAATTAATCATAATGAATTATTGATTACCCAAATAAATTATAGAGACTCATCCTAATAAATAATTATTTTTTTACCAGATTCAACTTTTACTGGGTATATTCCTTGATTAATAACAGAGATATCAATATTTATAGAATTGCTGTTTTGACCAGGTATTCTTATCAATACAAGCCTCCCTTGAATGTCATAAACACTGATTTTAGAAGCTTCATTAAGTCCCCCGGATGCCCTTAATTTTCTTTGAGGGACTTTTACATATCTCTCTCAATAAAGAATCTTATTTTTTGATAAATTTTATTGATTTAGAGTTGTCTTTATTTGCTATTTTTATAATATAAATTCCTGCTTTAAGAGGACTTAAGTTTAAAGACATTGAGCCAGATTCTAATTCTTTATTTGGGTTTATTTTATAGTTTTTACCTAGTACATCAAAAATTAATATTTCACTGTCATTATTAATACCAGAAATTGTAATTTTGTTTTTAGATGGATTTGGAAAAACACTGACACCATCTGAAATATCAAGGCTGTTTTTATTTATAGATAATGCCCTCCCAAATTCATAAGCACCAATATCTACAACATCATTGGAATTCATAAAATCTACTGGAGCAGAACCTTGTGGTACTAGAGAAAAGTCATCGATGTAAAAATCACTACCAACTTCATCAACTACAGAGGGTCCCTTTACATAAAACCAAAAGTTATCGGGCTCAGCAGAATGTGTGTAATCCGCTTTTAGGATCGTCCAATCTTCATCAGATACAGTTACTGGACTGGAATAAAAACTTGTATAAACTGGATCTGATCCAGCTACATCGCTCCTTAGAGTTAGATCAGCAGTTCCAGAAGCACCAGGAGGTAATTTCACCGAAACATAAAAAGTGTAGGTGTTACCAACAGTTAACAAATCGTTTAAATAGATTCTTGGACTGTGCCAATTTGCAGCTCTATTGCTTACAAAAAGACTTTTACTCCCTGTTTTTGCTTCTGCGGAACTCAATGAAATCGAAGCCCCCCATGGGGACCAACCGTCGGAAGAGTCTTCAAAACTAGTAGATGAAATTGAATTTGAACTACTTACCGGTCGTATATTTCCAACAATATCACTAATTGGAGAGAAATTTGGATTTCCTGCATTAATAGCAGGTGAGTTTTCTATGAGTTCAAAGTTTGTTTGACGTATATCAATTGCACCATTAACTTCAAGAGGAACCTCGGTAAAAAGTGGATTAATATCAAGCATGTTACAACATGAAATAAAATTATATGGAACTCCATTATCATCAGATGGTACTTTCCCATTAAAAAAAATATTATTATTCACAGGCCTTGAGCCACTGATGTTTGGAAGTTCTATCGCCGAAAATACATTATCTCTAGTAACGATAATATTGTTTACAACAGTTGCGTTCAATACTTTATTAGCTTTTATACCTCCAACTTTTTGGCCACGATGCCCCTCATTTCCTTGCGCTACTGATAAATCTTGAATGATTTCATGCACACCGTTGTAGTATAATGTGTTATTTTGGAAGATGGCCGATGCAGCTAATGAATTGTCAAAGTTTATTCCGTTTTTTCCATTGTTGACACAAACATTATTTTCAAATAAAAAAGTTCCATTATAGGCTGGGTCACTTCTTGTGACATACAATCCCTGGCCGTCTAGAATATTATTATAATCTTTAGTTCCGTAATTAGGATTTGTATTGCCAGAGTTGTCTGGTAATTGGGTGACATAAAAAGGAATGCGATTCCAATTATTGTAAACTAGATTTCCACGCATGATCATTTTTATATCCGTACCATTATCCGATTCTGATGTCGCTATTGTTTCAGCGAATACCACAGCACTCGAAGCAGAAGAGGTCCACCAAGTAGTATTGTAAACTTCATTATATTCTATAGTGATATGATCGGAATCATTAAAACGAATTCCTGACCCAGGTGTATTGTAAACTTTGTTGTTTCTGATGATAATATGATTATGAGCCCCATAGCCTCCCCAGATACCTTTGCCAGAAAAGTAACTATTATTATAATTGATGTTGTCATTTCCATCTGAAGCTGCTAATACTTTATATGCTCTATCTGCAATTGCGATATCGTAAGTAATTGATGCGGATGCTCCTTCTACCTCAAAACCTTCAACTATTATATAGTTCATGTTATTAGAAATTACAATCCCTCCTCTGCCATCAAATTCAATTTTAGGGGAATGATTAGGATAGTTTTTTAAGGTAATATAAGCTCCTTCAGTTCCGGATTTATTGATGGTAACAACATGTGGGTTGTTCATATTTGTATTGGTAGAAACATCAACTGTACCAAAGCCATTATTTTGGTATGTGCCATTCATAACGAAAACAGTTCCTCCTGCGGTTACTTCTGAAACTCCTTTGTTAATAGTTAAAAAAGGGCTTGTCTCTGATAGACCATTATTGCTATCAGACCCGCTAGAGGAAACATAATAATTAGTTTGAGAATTTATATTTTTAGCAAATACTAGTATTCCGATAAAAGCCACAGACTTAAATGCTCTAATAATTTTATGTAATATCATTTTTTTAAAATTAATTTTAAGTTGTAATACTAAAATTGTGATATTTTACAATTGGGAAATTTTAAAAAAACACACGGTTGTAAAAAATACACAGAACATAAAGTATTACTTTTTTGCACTATAATATTTTTGATTTGTATTGTTAAATTTTTTAAATAAAACTAAAATAATATACTAATACCAAACAAATATAAAATTGGTAAGTTTAAATCAGTAACATATTTGAAGCAAACCGTATTAAAAATGAGTTCAGAAAAAATAAAAAATTAAGTGAGAAACATTTTTGTTTATATTTTAAAATATCACAACATTAAGTTCTCTAATCCATCAAATAGCATCTTTGTTTACTTTTGTTCGCATTATTTTTAGTTTTTCTCTATACTTTTCTACAAGTTTGTCATTATTTGGTAATTTTGAGATATCAGTATTTTGCTTGCTATCTTTATGATTATCATAAAGCATATTTCCTAAGTATTTTTCATCTTCATAAAATTCTGTATATGAATAATCCTTATCAATTATTGCTTCCCCTTGTTTGTATCGTGTATAGACCTCTTTTTTTAGTATTCTAGAGGGGTCTTCTAAAACTGGGATCAAACTTTTACCGTGAATATATGAGGGTGCTTTAATATTAGCAATGTCGCACAAAGTAGGATAAACATCTATCAATTCTGTAAAAGATTGGGTAGTTTTATTCTTTGCGTATTGAGGGGAAGAAATTATAAAAGGAATTTTCACTGCTTCATTAAATGTACTGTGTTTACACCAGAAACCATGTTCACCGAGAAAATAGCCGTGGTCACTCCATAAGATTATAGTTGTATTTTCTCTTAACCCCAAATCGTCTAAACCTTTAACCAACTCTCCAATTAAAACATCCATATAACTAACACTAGCATAATAGCCATGTATTAAATTACGCGCCAAATCATCGTCAAGTTGACCTTCTGAAGGAATGTCTAAATAATTTTTTCTCATTTCAGCAGAATTGTGTTGCGCTTCAATTGCTATATCTGGAGAGTTGTGAGGCTGATACACATTATCTGCTAATTGAATTGCATCATGGTCATACAAGTCCCAATATTTTTTAGGTTGGATAAATGGTAAATGAGGAGATACATATCCTACAGCCATAAAGAAAGGTTTATTTTCTTCTTTTAATAGGTTCATTTTATGAATAGCATTTCTGGTTATTTTTCCGTCATTATAGGCATAATCGTCTACATCTGGGTATTCAAATGTTGGTTGTTTCTTTCCATATTCTCCTCTTTCAGCATTTTTTATTCTTTCGATAGAAATCGGATCTTGAAAATCTGATTGTATTTGACCGTTGTCTTTTTCAGACCAATGCTCTTCAAAGTCATCTGAATGATGGTATATCTTTCCGTAGGATATAGTTTCATAACCATTCTCTTTAAAAATTTGATTTAATGAAACTGCGTTGGGTTCATCTACAGAAGCTCTAGAAGAGAAATCGTTGAAACGTTTTATACTAGGACGAATTCCTGTCATAATACTTGCTCTACTAGCACCGCAAACAGCAATATTTGTATAGGCATTGTTAAACTGAAGTCCTTCAGAGGCTAATTTATCAATATTTGGGGTGATCATTTTAGTTTCTCCGTATGCACTAATTTTTGGTCTAAAATCATCAATAGAAATAAATAAAATATTTTGTTTTTTTAATGTTGGATTGGAAGCAGATTTTTCACTTTTTGTATTCTTACAACTCGTTATTGTAAAGACTAAAAAAAGAGTGAATATTGCTAGTTTATTAAAGTTTAATGTGCTCATTATTATTAATTTAATTGGATGTTATTTCTGATGCTTTATAGCCAATTCTTATGGCTCTTGCTACAATCTTTTGGTTATTTTTTTGTTGTATTGGAGTGTGATATAAATTCCAATGATTTGTACCAATTTCTTTGCCAGTTTGATAACCAATTGATGCGCCTTCTGTTTTGCATTCTAATTGCAACATTCCTTGTGATTGTTCAGTAAAAAGGACATTTTTAGTTACTGGCTGCCTCATTTCTGGCCAAAATAGTTCTATTAAATCGTGTTCTGGAATAAAGCCTTTGTCGCCAATTTCTAATTGCCAATTGGCCAATGCTTTTCTATATTTTGATAAATGCTTTTCATAATTTGGATCCTCAGCAAGGTTATGTACTTCATAAGGATCGTTTTCTAAATCGTACAATTCTTCTCTTGGTTTGGTTTTCATAAACATGTAAGCAGCATCACCTTTTAATTTTTTTTGACGATTTAACTCAATCAGTTTCGCATTCATTGTAATTTGTTCTCTGTATCTATTTCTATAAATTAAAGGCAATTGAGGTAAGAAGTTTTTAATATACACAAAGCGTCCATCTAAAACAGAACGTTGCATATCTGTGGTTTCATCAAAACGATCTGCAGTTCCAAAAACTAATTTTCTTGGAGCTTCTTCATATTTTCCGGCAAAGGCTTTGCCATCATAATGATTGGGTGGTTTTATGTTTAAAAGAGATAAAACTGTTGGGCCTAAATCCATTAAGGATACGATTCGATCATCAACTTTTCCAGCCATTTTTTTATTTGGATAACGGATAATTAGAGGAACATGAAGTCCCGTGTTTCCCACTGCACGTTTTTGTCTTAACAGATTTCCTCCATGATCACTCCAGAACATGATGATTGTATTGTCTAATAATTCATCTTCTTCTAATTGTTTCATTAACTCACCAACTTGACGATCCATTTCTTCGATATTCGAATATTTACGAGCTATATCTTGTCTTACTTCTGGTATATCTGCAAAATAGGCTGGTACAATTACTTCGCTTTGCTTTACAGTTAGTGGTTTGTTTTTTCTTTGCCAAATTCTAGATTCATGGGTTACTAAAAAATTTCGAACATAGAAAAATGGTTTTCCGGCAGGAGCATCTTTGTAACTTACCGAATATGATACTTCATCCCAAGCTGTGAATGGTGCGTTAAATTGATAATCACACTTAAAATTATTTGCAGCATAATATCCTTTTTTTCGAAGAATTTCGGTAAAAGGTTTCACATAAGTTGGAGGTACAACCTCGTATTCTGGAATATTTCTTCCTGTTTTATCTTTAATTCCTTTATACGTTTTGTGTGTAACTTCTTCTGGGGTTTTGTAATTATGATAATCGCCAGTTCTCATATTATGAGCACCTATTCTTGCAGAATAAACTCCTGTAATTATAGAAAATCTACTTGGTGCACAAACACCAACTGTTGAATAGGCATTTGTATACCTTACCCCTTCTTTTGCAAGTTTATCTAAATTAGGTGTTTTGATAACTTTATTGCCATAAGAGCCTAAAATTGGCCCCATATCTTCAGTACTTAACCAAACAATATTTAAAGGTTTTTTAGATTTGTTTTGTGCCTTACTATTGATTGACAATACACAGCATAAAACAATAATTATTTGCTTTGTTTTCATATGTTTAATAATGTAATTTTACATAATCTTTGTCTTGTAATTTTCCCTGTAAATTTTGAGGAACTTTAGTCCATTTTGTATTTTTATCTAAAGGATGTAAAGTGGGTTTTAACAAGGGCATTTTATGAGTTATTAAAAAATCGTTTTGAGCAACCATCCACGTTGCTAACGTTTTTGATAATGCTTCTTTTTGCTGTTGGTATTTTTTATTTTTTGCTAAATTCTTTTTTTGATAAGGATCATTTTTTAAATCGTACAATTCTTCAAAAGGAATTTTAGAGTAGTAATTAGCACCCATTTTAATAAATTTATTTACAATCTCATTATCACCCAAATTAGCATCTACAACTTCTTTTGCGTTAAAGTTTTTTATCAATTTAAAACGTTCTCCTCTTACCATTCTTGAAGGGAAAACTTTACCATTTCTAACATTTTGCTTTGTAGCAACACCATAGATGTATTTATTAACTTTAGATTTATCTCCTTTTAACGTTTTTAAAAAGCTTTTCCCGTCGATTTCTTTAGGGATTTTTGTATTCGATATTTCTAAAAACGTAGGCAAAACATCTACAAAAGAAAGCAACGTATTTGAGGTAGATTTTGGTTTTACAACACCTGGCCATCTAACAATAAAAGGTACTTTTAGACCCTGTTCTTTTAACCCCCATTTTCCGGAAATTCCATGATCTGAGGCATAAATAAACATTGAGTTTTCTTTTAATCCATAATCATCAACCATTTTAAGAATTTTACCTAATTGAATATTATCATCTTCTATATTTTGATAATATCCAGGTTTGAAATTCCCTACTTTTCCATTATCATATGGCAATTGATAAATGTCTTTTTTTGTATATTTTTTTGTCTTTGGATAAGGCCCATGAGGGTAATCTGAAGTAATAAAAATGCAGAAAGGTTTTTTAGTTGTTTTTAAATAATTATCAATTTTATTTAAAGGCAAATAACGATGATTTATATTTTCAAAATAGTGAGACCAATTAAAAACAGCGTTTGGTTTTACATGACTTTTTCCTGCTAAAACTACCTCATAACCTGCTTTTTTCAAAAGAGTTGCTACGCTTTTAATTTGAGGTTTGACTCCTATATGATTTGCCATACAGCCGTTTTTCAAAGGATACATTCCTGTAAATATTTGCGAACGAGCAGGGGCACAAATGGCTTGAGCAGCATAAAAATTTGTAAATTTCACACCCTCTTTTGCCAATAGATCTACATTAGAAGTACTTACATTTGGATTTCCATACGTACCATAATCAAGTTGATCTTGGTCATCTGCTAAATAGAAAATAAAGTTTGGATTTTCTTTTAATTTTGAAGCTTTGTTGCTTTGTGCAACTATGCTTTTACAGGCTGTTAAAACCACTAATAAAAATAGGAGGAATATGTTTTTATATAATTTCATAAACTATTATTGTTTTATAAATTTAAGACTTGAAAACTGTTTGGTGTCTTTTGAATATGAAGATACAATATAGACTCCTCTCTCTAAAAAACGAGTGTCAATAGTAGCACTATCAACATTGTCATATTCGATCTGAAGCAATTGTTGTCCCCTTAGATTAAAAAGTTTTATCTGGTAAGAGCCTACAGTATTGAATACTAACGGAAGTTCCTCCATTATGGGATTTTCAAAAATAGAAAACAGACTAGAATACTCAGCGGCATTAAAATCAGAAACTCCTAAAATACTATTATAATGCAAGGGAATATAGTCATTCTCTGACAAAGACCCTTCCAATTCACTTGAAACTAGATTCCATTGAGAATTTATATCCAAGGGGTGTAAAGTTGGGAAAAGTAAAGGCATTTTATATGTTATTAAGAAATCATTTTGATCCAGCATCCAGTCCTCTAATGCTGCTGCTAATTCTTCTTTTTTATTTTGATATGTAGAGTCTGTAATAAGGTTATTCTGTTCATAAGGGTCTGCATCTAGATCGTAAAGTTCTTCATAAGGTACTGTTGGGAATTTATTAGCACCTATTTCTAAAAAAGCATTGATGTAAGGATTCTCTCCTAGATTCGAAGCTACCACATCTACTGAATTATAGTTACGAATAAATTTAAACTGCTGTCCCCGAATCATACGTGAAGGAAAAACAGTACATTTTTGAATATTTTGTCGGGTAGAAATTCCGTACACATACTCATGAACTATCTCGGTATTTCCTTTTAAAGTAGTATAAAAACTTTTTCCATCAAGTTCCTCAGGCACGTTCGCTCCAGCGATGTCTAAAAATGTTGGCAATACATCAATCAAGGAAAGTAATGTTTCGGAAGTAGATTGGGGAGCTATATTGCCAGGCCATCTAATAACAAGAGGTACTCTTAGTCCGGGTTCAGAAACGCTATATTTTCCTGTAATTCCATGATCTGCAGCATAAGCAAATAGTGTATTGTTTTTGAGACCATGATTATCGACCATTTCAAGGACTTGCTCTAATTGTGCGTTGTCATCTTTAATATTTTGATAATATCCTGGTTTGAAATTAGCAACCCATGAACCATTATAAGGTAACTGGTAAATATCTTCTTTTGTATAATCAGTATCACTTGGATAAGGTCCATGTGGTAAATCTGAAGCAATAATTAAACAAAAGGGATTATTTACATTTTCTAAATAAGTATCAATAGATGTCAAAGGTAAGTATCGTTGATTTATAGGTGGAAAATATTTAGACCAGCTGAAAACAGATGATGGTTTTACATGGCTTTTTCCTGCCAAAACAACCTCGTAACCTGCTGATTTTAAATAATCTGTAATACTTAAAATACCTGACTTTACTGGTAGATGATTTGCCATACAGCCATTTTCCATGGCATATAAACCCGTGAATATTTGAGATCGGCTAGGTGCACAAATTGCTTGTCCTGCATATACTTTGTTAAATAACATTCCTTCAGAAGCAAGTTGATCTACTGCTGGAGTATGTACATTTGGATTTCCATAAGCACCATAATCTAACTGATCTTGATCATCTGCCAAATAAAAAATAAAGTTTGGTTTATTTGTTTCTTGTGCTTCAGTAATCTGAAAAAAAACTAAGAAGAGTATTAAGAATGAGGGTCTTTGAAATTTCATAGATTTTACATTATTGTTTTAGAAATTTCATAGTTTTAAATTCACCCTTGTTTTCTGTGTGAATTTTTATAAAATAAATACCTGCTGAAAGTGAACCCACATCAATAGTATGTTTTAAATTGTGAATTGATTTCGTTTTTAAAACTTGTTTACCATCAACTTGATAAATGGCAATCTTATAATTTTCAATTTTAGGAAAATGTAATGAAAAGCTATTATTTGCTGGATTTGGAAAAAGAGTAATTACTTTTTCTTCTAATTTATTTTCATCAATTTTTAATTGTGTTTTATCTATTTCATATACAAATGAATGGAGAGATAATACATCTATATTTACATTCGTAAAATTATCATCAATTGTAAAAGAAACATCATTTTGTAAAGTAAAATTTTGGCTGCTGTCATCAGAAGTTATGTAATGCTTTATAGCTGTTGTTCCTTTTGGAATTTGAAGAGAAAAATCTTGTGAAGCACCTTCATTAAAAACGTGTAAGACAATTTCATCTTCATTTGGCGATATAAATGCACCAACCATAACATCATCTTGGGCATTTTCTGTTTTTATTACTTTATATCCTTTTTTTATAAGGTTGGTAAAATGTTTAAATGTGTGGTATCTTTTTGGTAAAATAATTTCGCCATTTGCTTTCCAAACAACAAGACTAGAATAACCATTATCATCTTCTTCTTCATAAAAAAGATGCATCATATAAGCTGTCATACCTCCTTCATTAAAACCTCTTAACATCCACTTTATATAGTTTGCTGCATCAGTCATAGAAATGTCATCGCTTTTTAAATTAGCAGATTCTGTAACCCAAACAGGTTTTGAGGACGCAGCTGTTTTTAAAGCATTCCAATTTGTATTGTGATTTGGGTCTGCATAGGTGTGTGTTGCCACCACATCTATTGCCGATTTTACAAGTGGATCTGCAAACATAGTATTGATGTAATTTGTGGCAGATCTATTTGAATTATTTGCGTCGTAAACTCTATAATTTTCTGGCGAAAGTATTTTTATATGATTTAAAGAAGCACTATTTAAACGAGTATTTATATTTTTTATAATACTATTTAATTCTGAAGGAGTTGTATTCATAGATTCATAACTCACTTCATAATCTGGTTCATTTGTGGGTGAAATAGCTGTTACATCAATGTTGTATCTAGATTTCATTCCTTGTAAAAAGGCTATAAGAAACTCACTATATTCATTTTCTCCTCCAGAAATTAAAGTACCTCCATCATTGTGTTTTCCATTTGTTTTTAACCAAGCAGGAGCAGAATTACAGTTACCAATTACATGATCAAAGCCATTTTTACTTAAACTAAAAGCATTGTTTAAAGCTTCACCAACAAATCGTGTTCTGTAGTTATTTGGTGTACTGTCATAACGTGTCCAATCTAATTTTGAAGCATCTAAATCGAAAGGATTATTGTTGTCATTTTCTGGCTCTAAATCATGATACACAAAAAAACGAATCATATTTACCTCTAAATCTTTAAAACAATAGGTTTCTATTTGTTCTCTAACAGAATTATTTAGCGCATATAAATGTTCTGTTCTTCTCTTAATACCTGCTCCAAAACCTTCTATTGTTTGATAGGTTTCTGAAGGCTCCATACTTACTAAATTTCCTGGCACAACAGAAACTTCATCTAAGAAATAAGTAACTCCTTCTTGCATATACCAAAATTTTATTTTGTTTGAATCTGCATTAAAAGGTGCTGTAAATGTATGTGAATGTTTTTGCCAAGTATCTGTAATCCAAATATTTTGACCTTGATAACTATTTGCTATTTCTGAAGTAAAAACGAGTTTTATTTGCCTTGAGGAAGCTCCTTCTATTTTGGCATAAAAAGAAACTGTATATTTTTTCCCTGCTTCTACTTGAAAACCAAAATCGCTTTTTGTGCTAACATCATAATTATTTGTACCTAAGGAAATGATTTCGCTTTTTAAGGCTTTTGTACTTCCAGTAATTAAATTTTCTGTTGCAATAGAAAAATTAACATCACCTCCATTATTTGCTTGATTTGTCCATTGAATAAAATTAGAACCACTCGTAATTTCTAAAGAACCATTTTCTATAGGCAATTGATTTTGTGCGTTCATAAAAACACAATTTGCAAAAATAATTACTAGAAAAATTTTAAGTTCCCTCATTTTTAAGGTTCTAATTTTTAGTTTATCAAATTTACATTTTGATGTTTTTAAACAATGTTATTTTTGAGGCAAACAGTACTATTTTTGAAGCTAGGATTGTATAAACATATTAACCATAGCTTTACAAAGCTATGGTTAATATATTTTTCTTTTTTATTTAAAAAATTTAATTAATTAAATCATTCGTATTTATTTCTGACTGTGGAATTGGTAAGTTCATTACTTGTGAGGGATTAGTACTCAAAAGAATATCAACATTGGCCTTGAAACCCGGGTTGGTACTATTATTATGAGGTAAAATAGTTTTATTTAGGAAATAATCAAAACCTCGTCTTCTGTTATTATGTGAGTCTTCACCTTCGCCAATTAATTCAAAACGATATTCACTCATGATGGCATCTCTAAATTCCTCTTGAGTACCCAAATAACCAGCATGAGGCGAAACACCAACTCTATTTAAAACTTCTGTAACATACCCTAATTGTTGGCCATTTTGTAACTCATTAGAGATTTCAGCCAGCATAAGGAGTAAATCAGCATATCTGTAAACAACTATATTTTGGCTGTTGTATTGGTTACTATGTGTCTTGTCTTTTTCTGCAAATTTAAATAGAAAAGGATGCGCTGCTCTTACATTTCGACGAGTTGTATTCGCTGGGTATGTTCGTAGCGGATTTCCACTATTTGCATTTGTATAATCATATAAATAAGTGGCATCAATTCTAGGATCAGTTGGATACATATCTCTATGAATTTCAAAAACATCTGCATGAACCCTTAACCATCCAAAATTTTGTGATACTTTATAGCCGTTAGGCGTATAATTTCTTCCCATTTGAGAATTTGATGCATCTTGACTAATTTGCAACTCAAAAATAGATTCTGATGAGTTTTCGTTTGTATCTGTAAATAAACTACTGTAGTCAGCAACTAAAGCATATTGTCCGTAGACTTTCATGGCTTCTTCATATGCCATTTGCCAATACTCCATTTCTGTTAAAGCTCCCTCTCTTAAGTCTGGATTTGTTGCTAATGTCATATATAATTTTGCCAATAGCATATTCGCAGCGTATTGTTTTGGATAGCCAATACCTTTTGCGCCATTCATTAAACTAGCAGCTATTTTTGCATCACTAATAACTTGCGCATAGATTTCTTTTGATGGAGATTTTCCTTTATTTAGATTTTTATCATCGGCAATTTCTGTCCATAAAGGGATGTCTGTAAAAAGACGCGTTAAATCGAAGTATGCAAATGCACGAGCAAAATAGGCCTGCCCCAAGATGTCACTAAAAAGTAATTCATCATTTGTACTTGGATTTTCAACTACTGTAATATTTTTAATTGCTGAGTTTGACTGAACAATAACTGCATATAAACCTTTCCAAAGCAATTCTGAATCTTGATCTTGAATTGGTTTCAAGGCCATTAAGTTGGTGTTGTGAGGATTGATAGTAACATTATTACCTTGTCTGTGGGTGATAAACAGTCCTGAAAAACCATTATTAACCCAATAACGCCTTTCCATTGAGTCATAGGTTGTTAGTCTTTGGTATATGCCATCTAATGCAGCAGCAGCACTTTGTGGGTTGTCATACAGTGTGGCATCTAAAAATATTGGGCTCTCATCTAAGTTACATGAACTAGATAAAAAACCAAAAATAAATACTAAAATAAAGTTTAATTTTTTCATGTGTTTGTGTTTTTTGTTTTTGAAATTCAATAGTTCTTAGAAATTAATGTTTAATCCTAATAAAAAAGTTTTAGCATTTGGGGCGCCGTTCCAATCTACTCCATTAATAAGTCCGGTATACATGAAACTTGAAATTTCTGGATTGTATCCGCTATAATTGGTCCATGTTGCTAAATTTTGACCTGCAATATATACATTGACACGATCGAACGTTGAGCTGTTTTCTACAGGAATGTCATATCCTATGGTTACGTTATTTAATCTTAAATAACTACCGTCTTCAATAATACGATCTGAAATTCCTATCACTTGGTTGGGCATTATATCGTAGCCTAATCTTGGATATAGGTTAGATTGTGCATCTGGCCTCCATGCATTGTTGTAGGCATTAGGGCTAATATTATTTTGTAATCCCTCTGCACTATTAAGTTTAATTAAATTTCCGTTCGCAATATCGTTTCCATAAACTCCATTAAAGAGGAAGTTTGCAGTAAGACGTTTTAATTTAAAATTTAGGTTAAAACCATATACAAAATCAGGGTTTGGATTTCCTATAAAAGTCCTATCTAAAATATCGATAACTCCATCTTCATTTTGATCCACGAATCTAACATCACCAGCAACAGCTCCTGCAACAAGGTCTGTATCTTCTGTTTGATATATTCCATTACTTTCTAATCCATAAAAAAGACCTGCTTCTTCACCTTCAATAAACACATTGGCAGGGGTTCTAAAATACTGACCTCTACTGATCTGATTACCAAAATAAAACGAGCGATTTTCTGCAACTCCATCAATGTAAAAATCTTTTAAAGGAATTCCAAGAGCTTCTATTTTCGTTTTATTAAAGGAAATGTTTCCACCAATATTAATTTCAAAATCATCAGTAGAGACCGCAGCAATATTCAATGCAAGCTCCAAACCTTTGTTAGAAATACTTCCTCTGTTTATAAGAATATTACTAAATCCTGAAGATGTTGGAATCGGACTATTTTGCAATAAATCTTTGGTTGTTTTGTCGTATACGTCAATACTCCCTGAGATTCTATTATTTTTACTTTCAAAATCGATTCCTACATTAACTTGTTCAGTTGTTTCCCATGTTAAATTAGGGTTTGCAATGTTATTAAGTGTCATGGGCACACTAGTTCCATTTCCTGGTGTTCCGTATAGTTGTCCGTTAATTCCATAATCAGACAATGTCCCATAAGCTCTGATACCATGGTTTCCTATTTGTCCCCAACCTGCTCTCAGTTTTAAATCTTCAAAAATATTTAAGTTTTTAATAAAACTTTCATTATCAAGTCTCCACGCCAATGCAAATGATGGAAAGAAACCATACCTATTGTCTTCTGAGAATTTAGAAACACCATCTCTACGAAACGATGCTGTAAGGATGTATTTATTATTAAAGGTGTAGTTTATACGACCCAATAAAGAGAAAATTTGTTGGTCAGCTTTTAAATACCGTAACGGTTGCGTAATTACGGATGCTAGAAAAGGTTGTTGCGTTGTAAGTTCGGTTGTTACAAAATTTTCAACTGCATAAATACTATTCTCTACATTTCTTACATCATACGTAATACCAGCAGTGGCATTTATTCTATGCCTTTTGTTAAAAGTTCTATTGAATCTTAAAAAATTATTAATTTGATAAGATGTCGCATTCAAAGTAGATATTTGTAATGCACCATTTGCGTTATTACCTTGAAATGTTGTTAGTCCAAAAAAACGTCTTCTGTCTTTAGTTCTAATATTACCACCTCCTTTTATTTCATATTGTAAACCCTTAATAGGAAGTTTATAAGTAAGCCCTACAGATATGATATATCTTTTTTCTTTTGAAACATCTTCAAAATCGTTTATCCAAGAGTATGGGTTTGAAGCTTCTAAGTCTTCTCCAAAATCTTCAATCTGCTCTGTGATTACAGGTCTAAATATAATTGCGTTTCTAACAAAACTTTGGTTGGCACCAATTAAATCTCCTCCTTCAGCAAAATTTGTATTGTTAAATGAAGTACTAATTCTAGCTTGTAATTTTAATTTATCTGTAAGGTTTTGGTTTAAATTAATTCTCAAATCACCACTTTTGAGGCTAGAATTACTTACGATACCATTTTGTTCATCAAAACCTCCTGAGATGTAATAATTCCCTTTATCACTTCCACCTGAAGCTGAAAAACCAACCTTCGTACTAAAGCCAGGACGGTATAGCTCATCTTGCCAATTTATAAGTTGAGCAGGTGTATCTAAAACATTAGCATCGCCTGCAGTATTGTAATTAATTCCAAATACTTGGTCACCATTTACTTGAAATCGAGGGTTTTCTCCGCTGAGTAAGGAAACTTCATTTTGATAGTTAGCATAGCCAATACCATCTAAGACATCGTATTTTTTATCTATATTTCTTACAGAGTTTGTTACAAAAGCACTAATTTTTACTTTTCCTTTTTCTCCTTTTTTAGTAGTAATTAAGATCACACCATTTGCACCTCTAGAGCCATAAATTGCAGTAGCTGATGCATCTTTTAAAACCTCAATACTTTCAATGTCTCTTGGGTTTATCCCACTCAAGCCATTTTGATTTTCTTGACCGGAATTACCGATACCACCAGCAGCTATTACATCTTCTCCCGCAGATGAAATAATAACTCCATCGATAACATAAAGTGGCTCATTATTTCCACGAAGACTGTTGGTTCCTCTAATTTTTACACTAATACCAGAACCAGGAGACCCTCCATTTTGTGTTACTTGAACCCCTGCTGATCTACCTTGTAATAATTGATCAACAGAACCAGATTGATTTGCAATGTCATCTGCTACTTTTACAGATGTTATTGAACCCGTAACATCTTTCTTGAGAACACTACCATAACCAACTACTACAATTTCATCTAATTGGGTTGCATCTGCTTCTAATTGTACATTAATTGTAGTTTTGTTTTTGACATTAACCGTTTCGGTTTTGTATCCTAAATATGAAAAGATTAAAATTTGTGAACTATTTTTAGGAACTGAAATCATAAAGTTTCCATCAAAATCTGACACAGCTCCTAAACTTTCTGTATTTTTAATTTGAATTGTTACACCAGGTAATAAGTTGCCAGTTTCATCTTTCACATTTCCTGAAATTGTTGTTGATTGTGCATAAATTATTACTGGTAAAAAAAGCAATAAGTAGAGTAATCTCTTCATAATTTTCGAGTAATTCTTAGTTAGTAATTGTTTGTTTTATTAGTCATAATTTTTTTTCAGAATTTAAAATCCTCAAAATAAAATAACTAATTAATCGATATTACAAATTTAAGAGCATAATCTTTGTTGTATTTGTAATATTTGAGGAAAAAAATAACATATTTGAAGCAAGTTAGTAAATTTAAGGTCTCATTAATATCAAACAATTATATTTATATTCTATTACTAAAATATGTTTTTTAATTTTTAATTTCATCGCTCATGAGTAGCAGTAAGCTTGTACATACTTTTTTTCTCTTTTTGTTTTTTAGTTCAATAATTGGTCAAGAAAATCAAAATGAATACAATTTTGTACCTATCGATGATGGTTTTACTCAAAGTGCCATTACATCTATTATAAAAGACAATGAAGGGTTTACTTGGATTGGAACTTATAGTGATGGATTGTTTAAGTATAATAGTATCGATTTTAAGAGTTATAAACAAGAGCTAAATTCTAAAAAAGGTTCTTTAAATAGTTCTATTGTGTATTCAACATTTCAAGATTATCAATACAATATTTGGGTGGGAACTGAACTAGGTCTTAACTTATACAATAAAGCGAAAGATGACTTTAATGAGATACACCTTGAAAAAAATGGGGAAAAAATAAAATTTGCAGTTCATGCAATTACTGATTTTGATGAAAATACTATACTATATGGGACACATCAGCAAGGGTTGTATAAGTTAGATAAGAAAACGCTTTCCTCTAAATTAATCAAGTACAAAGAAAACGAATCTACAATTAATCTTCAGATTAATGCAATTGTAAAATCTAAAAATGGACGTTTTTTAATAGGAACAAATCAAGGATTAATGACTTTTGATCCTTACAATGAAGTACTTCGACTTGCAAAATTTAACACAAAAACCGGATACGATACAATAAAAAAGTCTATTGAGTCTATGATGGTTGCAGCTGATAATTCTATTTGGATTGGTACTTTTTCTTCTGGGCTCATTAGAATAGATGACAAACTTGGTGGGATATATACCATAGAGAATTTTAAGATAACTAAAAAGAGAATTATGTCTTTGGCACAAAAGGCTGATTCTAATATTTTATGTGGCTCAGAAAATGATGGACTTTTTGAAATAAATTACAAAACAAAAAATATTAAAAACTACCAACAAGATAAATTAAATCAAAAAGGAATTAAATCGAATTCGATTTGGACCGTTTATACAGACGATAAAAATAGAATTTGGTTGGGTTATTATAACAATGGAATTGATGTACACGACTATAATTACAATAAATTTAACTCGTTTAAAAGTTTCCCATATTTATCAAACTCATTAAATTCAAATTCAGTAACCGGAATTTCAAAGGACAATAAAGGAAAACTGTGGATTAGCATGTTTGACGGAGGTGTTGATGTTTATGATATAAAATCAAAAACCTTTACCAATCTTTTTGACCAAAATAATGGAATTGCGAAAGGGTTAAATCGTTTAGACATTCCAACAATTTTTATTGATAGTAAAAATAATGTATGGGTTGGAACTTGGAATTCTGGATTGTTTTTTTTGAAAAATAAAAGTAAAAAATTTGTCAACATAAATACCACCTCTCCCAACAGCGTATTTAAATCTAACAGGATAATGAGTTTTGATGAAGATTCAAACGGAACTATTTGGATTGGTACCTTTTTAAGTGGGTTGTATTCTTATTCTCTCTCAAAAGGAATATTTACCCATCATAACACACCCGAATTTGTAAAACATAATATAAATACAAGTAATATTAGAAAAGTATTAGTAGATCATAATGATGCTATTTGGCTTGGAACAAGAGCGGGTTTATTTAAAGTAGAAAGCACAAAAACAAATGTTTTTAATGTGAGTTCTTTAAATAAAAAAATGAACGATGATTTAGGGGCTAACAAGTCGAATTCAATCATGCCAAATATTGTTTTTAGCTTATTTGAAGATGTCGATAAAAGTTTGTGGATTGGAACTTTGGGGAATGGTCTTTATAAATACAACTCCAAACAGGATGTTTTTAAAAGGTTTACTATTAATAATGGACTAATTCATGAAACTGTATTTTCACTATCCCAAGGAAATTCAGGAGATCTATGGATCGGAGGTAACAAAGGACTCTCTAAATTTAATAGTGATACTAATTTGTTTGTAAACTTTAACAAAAAAGATGGGTTATTGTCAAATACTTTCAATTACAACGCCGTGTATAAAGATGAAAATAATGTTTTGTTTTTTGGAAATCCAAAAGGAATAAATTATTTCAATCCTGATAAAATTTTATACAATAAAGAAAAACCAATTGTGTATTTATCGAATCTTAAAATTTCTAACGAATTAATTCAACCAGAAAAAGAAAATTCACCATTAAAAAAAATAATTTCAAAAACAAAGGAGCTCGTTTTAACACACCAACAAAATACTTTTTCATTAGAATATTTTGGAATAAACTATACAAGAAGTGAAAATAATCAATATGCATATATTTTAAAAGGGTTTGATAAAGATTGGAATTATGTAGGAGCAAGTAGAAATGCCACATACAAGAACATTCCTCAAGGAGAGTATACATTTATGATAAAAGCATCAAATAATGATGGCATATGGAATGACACTCCAACAACCCTTGACATTCAGGTTCTTCCTCCTTGGTGGGCAACTAAAACTACAATTTCATTGTATTTATTTTCTTTAATATTACTATTCTATGTGCTTTATAAGTATGTAAGCATTCGAGTACATGAAAAAAGAGTTTTAAGTGTGGAAAGGCAACAATACAAGCAATTTGAGGCCCTAAATGCTAAAAAAATTCAATTTTTTACAAATATCTCTCATGAGTTTAGAACACCTTTAACACTTATTTTAACCCCTTTAGAAGATATTATTGATAGTCATAATCATGAGTTTTCGGAGGAGACGAAAGAAAAACATAATACTATTTTTAAGAACGCAAAACGTCTTTCTAGACTAATTAATGAGCTAATGGATTTTAGAAAGCTACAATTTAATAAAATGGTAATTAATGCTTCACAAATTAATATTGTGCCTTTTATTGAGGAGGTCGTTAGTCATTTTGAAGAAGAAGCTTCATTGAAAAACATTATTCTATCAGTAGAATATGATCAAGATGATTTTATTATTTGGTCTGATCCTTCGATGCTAGAAAAAATTATTTTCAACTTATTGTCTAATGCCTTTAAAGCAACAGAAGCTGAAGGCTTAATAACAGTTCAAATAAATAATCCAACAGATTTAATTTCACTCCCTTTGGTGAACGAAACCGAACCTGTAAAAGCCCTCGAAATTATAATAAAAGATACAGGACTTGGAATAAAGAGAGAAAATATTAATAAAGTATTTGATCGTTTTTATCAAGCAAATGAAATGAATGAACAATATTATGGAGGAACCGGAATAGGTTTAGAATTAGTAAAAAGTTTTATAGATCTTCACAAAGGGAAAATAGTGTTAACAAGTAAAGAAAATGTAGGTACTCAGTTTAAAATATATTTACCTTTTGGACATTCGCATTTGAATCAAAAAAATATCAATAAAGAGCAAAAGAATACGATAAATCAATATTCAGATTCCAATAAAAAAGAGTTGTCAAATCAATATGTTTTAGAGCAAAAAGAAGCAGTTAGTAAAAAAATGGTGCTAATTATTGAAGACAATATTGAGCTGAGAACATATATGAAAAATGAACTTAAAAATGAGTATCATGTTAAAGAAGCTGAAAATGGTTTAGATGGTTTAGAGAAGGCCAATAAATATGTTCCAGATATCATTATAACAGATGTTATGATGCCAATAATGGATGGATTTGAATTATGTGAACAGATAAAAAAAGATATTAAAACCAGTCACATCCCAATACTAATGGTGACCGCTAAAGGAATGCAAATAGACAAAGTGAAAGGAATTGATTCTGGTGCAGATGTTTATTTAAACAAACCTTTTAATATGAAAGTGTTTAAATCGCACTTAAAGCAATTAATCAATAGCAGACAAGTTTTGTTTGATAAATATTTTAATAGTGTTAGCACGACAATAGATGCAAATAACACAACATCTTTAGACAAAGAATTTATGAATAATGTTTTAACATTTATAAATAAAAATTTAAATGATGAAAAATTAAATGTAGAACACCTTGCATCAGAATTATTTTTAAGTAGAAGTAAACTATATAGAAAAATTAAAGCTTTAACAGGAGATACTGCGAATGAATTTATTCGAAAGGTTCGTTTAGAAAAAGCAAAACAATTGATAGAAAATACAAACCAAACAATTAGTGAAATATGTTACAAAGTTGGCTTTTCCTCCCCCTCTTACTTTACAAAGTGCTTTAAAGATCATTTTGATGTTTTACCCACAGAAATAAGAAAATAGTTTACTTTATATTGAAAAATAGAAGTCTCATGATAAATAGTTATCACAATTTTTGTTAAAAATCGACCGAGTATGCTTTAAAAATTAGGAGCCATTTTACTCAAGACTATTGGATAAAAATGGATTGTTTTTGAGTACGTATTTCAATATTAGTGCTCAATATTTTTCAATGCTGTTATGGTGGTGCTAAACGATTAACTTATTAAAAATGAAAACGTTTTGCAAATTCAATTTACTAACAAATTTAGTATCTTTGAAAAACAATTTAAAATTACCTTTCAATTCTTTTAGGGCATTTTTTTAAGTTTATTATAGCAACTACACAAGTGATAGAAATTTTGACAAATAATAAATCAGTTAAATATTTTACGACAACAAAGTTATTTTTAGTAGCTTTTTTTCTTTTAAGCAATGCAATTTTTTGTCAGTTAGAAAGTAATTTTGGCAATCCTTTTGTTAAAAATTTCTCTAAAAAAGAAGTCAAAACTGATTTAAAGGTTTTTGATATTTCTCAAAATTCGAGCGGAGAAGTCTATTTTGCAATTCCGGGAGCATTATTAGTGTATGATGGGTTTAGATGGGAGCAATATTCTACAAAAGAAGAGACAGATCTCAGGGCTGTTTTATATATAAATGATCAGAAAATTTATACCTCGGGTCATGGTGGTTTCGGATTTTGGTCAAAAAACAACAAAGGCATTTTAGAATATTCGAGGTTGTTTTTTAAACAACCAAATAAAACAGCACCATTGTTACCCGTATTTTCCAACATCGTCGCAAGTAAAGGGAATATTTTATTTCAATCGTTTCAGCAAATTTATAGTTATGACCCTTTGAGTCAGGAGCTACGAACAATAAATGCAATAAAAGGCTTTACAGCTCTTTTTTCCACTAAACAAAGAGCCTTTGTTCAAGATATTTCTACGGGTTTATTTGAAATAAACAATACTGAAACAGAAATAGTTAAAGGTACCGAAAAAACGTCTTTAGAAATTGTTGAGGTTTTCGAAGAGCCGGGTCAAGGACTACTGTTACCCACAAAAAAGAAGGGTTTTTGGGTTTGTAAAGATGGAAGCTTACAAAAAAAAGATTGGGAGATTAACAGTATTATTGAAAAACACATTATTACCGATGTTAAAAGGTATACTAAAGGTAAATTTATTATAGGTACTCTAAGAAATGGATTTTATATTATTTCTAACCAAGGCAAGAGGTTAGCTCATTTTAATAAAAACAATGGTATCGGTAATAATGCTATTCGTAAAGTTTTTAAAGATAATAATGATAATATATGGTTGGGTACCGAATCTGGAATTAGCTATCTAGAACCTGCTGAAAATTTGAAATACTTAATAGATACTAAAGGTAATTATGGAACTGTATATTCAAGTTTTTTAAACGATTCCTTGTTATATCTTGGAACGAATCAAGGCTTATTTGTTAAAAATATAAAAAATCCTTTTTCTGAACCAAAATTAGTAGATAATAGTACTCAGCAAATTTGGGAAATAGATAAAATTGATTCACAAATTATAGTTGGTAGTGATAAAGGGGTGTCCGTAATCCGAAAAAATACTTTAGAAACAATTCATCTAGAAGGAGGTGGTTGGATTTTCAAAACACATCCTAAAATTAAGAATCTCTTATATGTTGGTTTTTACTCAGGAATAGGTATTTTTCAGAAAAAGAATAATCAATGGAAATTTTTAAAGAAAATAGAGGGGTTTGGCGAGTCTTCCAGATTTATTGAATTTGATCAATATGGGCAACTATGGGTTTCTCATCCAACAAAAGGGTATTACAGGTTAAGAGTCTCTAAAAGTGGATTAGATCTCGAAGAGGTAGAGTTTTATGGAGTAGAAAACCCAAATATAGAAGCCTATGCATACATCTGTAAGATAGATGGGAATTTGGTTTTTTACAACCCAAAAGGTTTTTATTATTATGATGCAATCGATAATACATTTTCAAAAGCAAAATACCCCTCAGAGATATTTAAAGGTTTAAAAGATATAAACTACATCTTTCAAGACGAAAATATATTTTGGTATTCTACCCCTAATTTGCTAGGGTATATTTCAAGGAATGGAAATAATTTTGATAAATATCAAGATTCTTTTTTTACAGTTTGGGACAAACATTTAAAAGATTTTAATAAAGTAGAAAAAATCAATAATTCAAGTTATGCAATTGGTGTCGATAATGGTGTGATTTTTCATAGCATTAATTCTAAAAAGATAAATACCCTAAAAAATCCTCCAATAATTAAATCAATAGAGTTTATAGGTGCAACAGATACCATAACGAGTTCTATTATCGGTGAAAATAAATTGGAAATTTCTAATAACAACAATTTTTTAAAAGTTAAAGTTGCATTGCCAGATGTTCCTTTGAGTAATTCAAAACAATTCCAATATAAATTAAAAGGGTTAGAAAATGAATGGTCATCCTGGACTTTTGAATCTGAAATTAAATTTCCGGGATTAGTTTCTGGGAATTATATTTTAGAATTAAGAACAAAAGGAGATGTGAATAATGATTTTAAAACAGTTAAATTCCCTTTTTCTATTCAATCACCCTGGTATATTAATAATTTTGCAAAATCAATTTATATATTTTCTTTTCTTTTCCTATTTATTGGTTACAGAACTTATTTAAAGAGAAAAAATGCAAAATATGTAATTCGATTAAAACTTTTAGAGAAGGAAAAAAGAGAACGTCAAAAAGAAAAATTTGAGTTGCAAAAACTGGCTGCAGATAATGAATTGTTTCTTTTGAAAGAAGAGAATCTAAATCTTGAAATAAAAAAGAAAAATTCAGAATTAGCTTCTTCAACTTTAAATAATATCAAGAAAAATGAATTGTTAGCCGATTTGATTAACGATATTAAAAATATTGACAAAGAATTAGTGAACAATTCATTACACTATCCAGTAAAAAAAGTAATTAAAAAAATCAACAATCACTTGATAGACAAAGAAGATTGGTTGAGTTTTCAACTTCATTTCACCAATTCACACGCTCAATTTTTTGAAAACCTGAGAGAAAAACATCCTGATTTATCTTCCAATGAAATTAAGTTAAGTGCCTATTTAAAATTAAATCTTTCTTCAAAAGAGATCGCTGCTTTGATGAATGTTGCTAACACAAGTGTAGAGCAAAGCCGTTATAGACTTCGTAAGAAATTCAATTTAGATAAAGAAGTAAACCTGGTAAAGTACATCCAGAAATTTTAGCTTACTGCTTAAAATCAATTAGTTAAATCAATTAACAAAGTTTTTGTAGAGGTGTTTCTGCGATTTTGTTAATTATTGTAGAGGCCGTAAAATAGTTCAAAAATCATTTACAGATTACATTTGTAAAAAAATTAGATAAAATCTTTTATAATCACAAATTTATAGTTTTTGATTATTTTAAACAACATCAAAATTATCTAGTTTACATATTATTTTAACCTAAATTATAATTTATTATGAAACAAAAATTACTTTTAATTCTATTATTCATTATTGGTATTGTGAATGCTCAAGAAGTTACTCACATAGATTTTGATTCAAACAATGCCAACATTGTTTTCAATAGTTGGAATAGTTCATCCACTTTTTCAAAAATAGCAAACCCTGCTCCAGATGATACAAATAATTCTGATTTTGTGGGTCAATTTACTGCTGGTAATGATAATGGAATCGGAATCGGAGTCATAGATCCTACAACAGTTTTTACTTCACCTTTTAATTTAGCATCTAATGCTGTTTTTAAGATGATGGTTTTTGCTACTGAAGAAATAGATGTTATTTTTCATTTAGAAAATTCTCCAGATTGGGGGAATAATATTGAAGTAACTGCTTCTGTAGGAGCTTCTGATATTAATAAATGGACAGAGTTAACGTTCGATTTTAGTGAATTTTCCAATATTTTCATGAACAATATTGTTATTAAAATTGGAGGTTCAAATACAACTGAGGGAGACATTTACTTCTTTGATGACATCAAAGGACCAGAATTATATACGTCTCCAGCTCAACAGTATTCTCCAGCTGATGGCACAACAGATGCTACTGTATCTACCACTTTAGAAATCACTTCCAATGGCAAATTTAGAAATTTAGACGATTCAGAAATTACAGACTTAACGTCCAAAGTTGCTTTAAAAGTTGGTGGTTCAAATGGAACAGATGTTCCTTTTACCGCTACCATTAATAATGATAAAAATAAAATAACCATTGACCCATCTAGTGATTTAGACAATTCTACAACCTATTGGTATGGAGTTGTTGATGGAGCTATAGAGTATTCAACTAACGCTACAGTAACAGGAGTTGCAGCAAGTTTTACAACGAAGGCTGCTGTAACAGGAGATATTAATGAAGTTTTATTTGATTTTGATACCACTAATGAAAATGTTGGATTTGAATCTTGGGGTGGAGTTGGTTTTGCTAAAATTGAAAACCCTGACAAGTCTGGAATTAATGTATCTGATAACGTAGGTGAATATACCTATAATGGAAACGATGCTGGACTAGAGAATTCATTAGTAAATGGCGCAACACCAATAGTGCCATTTGATTTTTCAGAAACACCTTTTATAAAAGTAAAAGTTTGGGTTAGTAAACCTGTAGGAGTTTCAATAAAACTACAAAACTACCCAGAATGGGGTCAAGGTCACGAACAAATGATTGAAGTTACAGAGACCAATAAATGGGTAGAAGTCATTTTTAATTATGGAGCGATTACTGCAACAAATTACGACAGAGCTCAAATTTATTTTGACAAAGATGGTAGTGGAGGTTCTTCGGTTGGAGACAAATATTACTTCGATGATTGTTTAAAAAGTAATGTGCCGCCTGCCGTTGAAAATACTTTTTCTCCAGTTGACGGTGCAACCGATGTTTCTGAGTTTGCAACACCAACTATTACTTCTAATTTTCAATTTAGAAACTTAGACGATAGCTCAATAACAGATGTTTCTAGTTTTGTAGAATTAAGAAAGAATGATGCATCAGGAGAACTCGTTGCGATCAATGCTGCTCTAAGTACTGATAATTCTTCGATTACAATAAGTCCTTCAGAACTTTTGGCCGTAAATACCACCTATTGGTACGGTGTTAAAGATGGTGTAATTGAATATAAAGAAACCAATACTGCGGTTACAGGACTCTCGGCAACATTTACAACAACGGCCACTGCTGTATCTATGGTAACTTATAATGATTTTGACGGTAACTCCTTAACAACAGTCTCAGAAACTATGGGAGATCCTGCTGGAGCATTCACAACAGTTACAGATCCTATTGGAGGAACTAATATGGTTACTAAATGGGTAAAAGGAAATTCTTGGGGAGGCTGGGAAAGAATACATTTTCAATTAAACGCTCCTTTTGACGCCGCGAAAGATGATATCTTTTCTTTTAGAGTCTATTCTTCTGTCAAAACAAATTTCATGTATAAACTTGCAGACGCAAAAGAAGATGGTGATCAAAGTGCAAATTTTGAGAAATATGGAGATATTACAGTAGCAAATCAATGGCAAACCGTTTATATTGATGCCTCTGAGTTAGCAGATGGTATAAGTTTTGATCATGTCTTTATTTTCATAGGACCTGGAGATGGTGGTATTACGGGAGATTTTTATATAGATGATTTAAAAGGACCTCAATTACAAGGAACTGCATCTACAAATGATTTTGAAAAAGGAACTTTTCAGTTTTTCCCAAACCCAGCAAAAGACATGATTCGTTTTAGTAATTTGGATGGAAAAAAACAAATTAGAATTTTTGACATTAATACAAAGCAAATGCTAAAAAAGGAAATTGAAACCAATGAGTTATCCATTAAAAATTTAAAGCCAGGTTTTTACTTTTTAGAAGTTAATGGTCAGTACAGAAAGTTAATTAAAGAATAAAACTTTAAATTTAATATCTTACGGGATGAGAGAGGAACCCTCTTTCATTCCGTTTTTTATAAAGCAACATATGAACAAATTTCCAATTATTTTCATCAGGCTATTACCAGTGATAGTTTTGTTTTTCTCATTTTCTTTGTTCTCGCAAACAGTCATTGTTTCTGGAGAGATTGTAGATGATTCGGGGAACTATCTTCCTGGAGTATCAATATTGGTAGAAGGAACAACTAACGGGGCTTCAACAGATTTTGACGGTCAATATGTCATCAATATCAAAACTCCAAATGCAACGTTAATATTTCAATACCTGGGTTTTGAAACGCAAAAAATTAAGGTAGGGAATCAAAAGAAAATCAACCTAATTTTAAAAGAAAGTGCAGATCAATTAGATGAAGTGCAAGTTGTTGCATTTTCAAAACAAAAGAAAAACAGTGTTATAGGGTCTATAACAACACTCAAAGTATCAGAGTTGAAACAACCCACTTCTAATATTACAAATACATTGGCAGGTAAAATTGCAGGGTTGATTTCGTATCAAAGATCAGGTGAACCAGGACAAGATAATGCAGCATTTTTTATTAGAGGTGTCACCACTTTTGGTTTTAACAACGGACCTTTAATTTTATTGGACGGCTTGCAAGTATCTGCCTCAGATTTGGCACGTATAGAACCTGATAATATTGCTACCTTCTCTATTATGAAAGATGCAACAGCGACTTCTTTGTACGGAGCAAAAGGAGCAAATGGAGTGGTATTAGTTACCACAAAAGAAGGGACAAAAGGAAAAGCAAAAGTATCTGTGCGTTATGAAAATTCACTTTCCGCGCCTTCAAAAATAAACAGTTTTCTTGGAGCAGTAGATTATATGGAGTTGTACAACAGAGCACAACGAATGAGAGACCCTTCTGCGAATTTATTGTATTCCAAACAAAAAATAGAAGGAACAAGAAATGGTCTAAATCCTAATTTGTACCCAGATGTAGATTGGTATGATGAATTATTTACGGATTATGCTGTAAACAATAGAATTAACGTAAATATAAATGGAGGTGGAGAGGTTGCTCAATATTATCTATCTGTTTCTAATTCTAATGAAAAAGGCTTGTTGAAAATTGATCCTTTAAATAATTTCAATAACAATATAGATATCAATCGTTCTAATTTAAGAGCAAATATCAATATCAATTTAACAAAGTCAACTAAAGTAGCGGTAAAGTTTTACTCTTTATTTGAACGATACAACGGACCTGTTGTAAGTGCCTCAGATATTTTTTATCAAGTGGCACAGGCAAATCCTGCAAATTTTCCAAAAGCCTATGAGCCTGACGAAGTCACCTCTAGTTTCAATCATACATTGTTTGGAAACAAAGGGAACGGTGGGTTTGCAAATCCATATGCAGAGAGTGTAAAAGGATATAAAGATCGCTTTACCAATACAACTTTGGCACAGATTCAATTACGTCAAGATTTAAGTTTTATCACTGAGGGCTTAAAAATTAGGGCACTCGCTTCTGTAAAAACATATACCGAAAATCAAAATGAAAGTAGTTTCACTCCTTTTTACTATGGATTGGCTGAAATAGAAACTCCAACTGGGGTTGTAAATTCATTGTATACTATTCAAGAAGGAACAGAATTTTTAAATCCAGCTCCTACCTATAATTACGGAAACAGTAATTTCTATTATGAAATGGTTGCAGAGTATAATAGAAATTTTAATGACAAACATGATGTGGGGGGCTTACTAGTGGCTAATTTTACTGAAGCATTAAATACCATTGGAGGAAGTTCAACATTTGCTACGTTGCCTTCAAGAAATATGGGGGTATCTGGAAGAGCTTCTTACAGTTATGACAGTCGTTATTTTGGGGAGTTTAACTTCGGATATAATGGTTCTGAAAAATTTGCTGAAAAAAATCGTTTTGGCTTTTTCCCTTCAGTCGGTCTGGGTTGGATAATTTCAAATGAAGCTTATTTTGAAAAGAACATTCCTTCCATCAATTTACTGAAATTAAAATACACCTATGGTTTGGTTGGAAATGATGGAATTTCTAGTCCTAGTGATCGTTTCTTCTATTTATCCAATGTAAATCTTAACAACGGAGGAACAGGGTATTCTTTCGGAGAAAGCTATAATGATTACAGAACGGGTTATATTATTAATAGATATGGGAACGAAAATGTTTCTTGGGAAGTTGCTACCAAATCGAATATTGGTTTAGAATTAGGTCTTTTTAATAAGGTTATGATTCAAGCAGATTATTTTACCGAACATCGAAAAGACATCTACATGGAGCGACAATACATTCCAGAAACATCAGGTTTAACAACAAATATTAGTAGTAATATTGGTGAAGTGAAGACCAAAGGGATTGATGTATCTTTAGATTACAACCATGCTTTTAGTGGCGATTTTTATATCACTGCAAGAGGTAATTTCACCTATTCTACCAACAAAATTTTGGTAAATGGAGAGCCTGAATTTCAAAATAAAAATTTAAGTAGAATTGGGTATCCTGTGAATCAGCAGTGGGGGTATATTGCAGAACGTTTATTTGTAGATCAAGAAGATATCGACAATTCTCCAGAACAATTTAATGGTTTTTCAACAACCAATTCGTATTTACCAGGAGATATCAAATATACAGACCTCAATCAAGATGGAGTGGTCAATGAATTGGATCAAGCTCCTATCGGGAAACCGAATGTACCAGAGATCGTCTACGGTTTTGGTGTATCTGCAGTTTACAAAAATTTTGATCTTTCTGTATTCATGCAAGGATCTGCAAGATCTTCTTTCTTTATAAATCCGAATGATATCTCTCCTTTTGTAAATCAACGGAATGCATTGAGTGTCATCGCAAACAATCATTGGTCTGAAAACAATCCAGACCCGAATGCTTTTTGGCCTCGATTGTCTATTGAAGCTGTACAAAACAACCAAAAAACATCCACTTGGTGGCTAAGAGACGGTGATTTTTTAAGATTAAAAAATGTAGAATTTGGCTATACAATTCCAAAATCAGCAGGAAAAGTATTTGCAAATTCAAAAACGAGAATTTATGTTACAGGACTGAACCTATTGAATTTTTCAAAGTTTGATTTATGGGATCCAGAGTTAGCAGGGAACGGATTGGGATATCCATTACAAAGAGTGATTAATATTGGTGCTCAAATAAAATTTTAAAGAAAAGATGAATTTTAAAAACAATTATATAGCAATTTTACTAGGGAGTATTTTTCTATTCACGAGTTGTGAAGAGTATTTGGATATTGTACCTGACGGAACCCAAGAGCTAAGTTTGCTCTTTAATAGAAAAGAAACAGCCTACAAAGCATTGGCGAACACCTATAGTTATTTACCTCAAAATGATGGAACCTATGCGAGTTATGTTTTGGCAAGTGATGAAGTTGCAGTTCCTGTTGCGAAAGAACCGAATGCAATCAAACTGATGAAAGGACAGCAAAATGTTTCATCGCCATTGATGGGATATTGGTCTGGTTTTTCTGCAAATGGAAGAGGGCAAGGTTCTTTGTGGGAAGGAATACGAAGTGCAAATACCCTTGTTCAAAATATTGATTTGGTTGTGGATATGACACAAGAAGAAAAAAATCAATGGAAAGCAGAAGTGAATTTTTTAAAAGCCTATTACCATTTCTTATTAGTCAGCAATTATGGACCCATACCCATTGTTGACGAGAATTTATCAATTAACGCTTCAGATCAGGAAGTTCGGTTAGATAGGAAAACGGTAGACGAATGTTTTCGTTATATCCTAGAAACAATAGATGCTGCGATTGCAGATTTGCCTGAGAGAGTTCTTGGTAATAATGATTTAGGAAGAATAGATCAGGTCATCGCTAAATCTATAAAAGCGAAAGTACTACTTTTCAGTGCAAGTCCTTTGTTTAACGGAAACACTTCTATGTATTCAAATTTCACCAATACAAGTGGAGCTCATTTTTTCAATCAAACCTATGAAAATTCAAAATGGGATTTGGCAGCTAAAGCCTCCAAAGAAGCTTTAGAGGCTGCAATTGTTCAAGGGGCTAGTATGTATTTTTTTACAGAAACAATGCCAGATTATGATAAAAATAATTCTCAATACGAATTTATTCGAAATCAATATGATAATCGATTTGCGATTACGGATCCTTGGAATTCGGAACTCTTGTGGGGGAATTCTAGCCCAGTAACCAACGGACAGTACTGGCAAATACAATCTCCAGCGATGATGAAAGACCCAAGCTCGTCTTCCGTAGAAGCTGCATGGCAGTGGTTAGCTCCAAGTCTTAGAATGGCAGAAACCTATTATACCAAAAACGGGTTGCCTATTGATGAAGATTTGTCTTTTGCTTATTCGGAAAGGCATGATATAGCGACCATTGCTTTTAATCAACGTTTTTATGCTCAATTTGCCAATAGAACAGCAAAATTAAACTTGAATAGAGAATCTCGTTTCTATGCTGCTCTTGGTTTTGATCGCGGACTTAACAGAACTTGGGGAAGTCTTTGGAAGTTGAAAATGCGTAAAGGAGAAACGCATGGTCGAAGAGCCAATACGGGAGATTATTTAGTAACGGGTTATGCACTTAAAAAATTAGTGCATCAAGATTCAGAGGGAGATGCTTATAATAAAGCAATTACCTATCCTTGGCCAATGATACGATTAAGTGATTTGTATTTAATGTATGCGGAGGCTTTGAATGAATTTAGCGGCCCCTCAACAGCAGTCTATGATGCTTTAAATAAAATCAGAGAACGGGCAGGAATACCCACAGTTCAAGAGGCTTGGAGTAATACAACCTATGCTGCTACTCCAAATAAACATACTAGTCAAGATGGCTTAAGAGAGATTATTCAACAAGAAAGAATGATAGAGTTGGCCTTTGAAGGACATCGATATTATGACATAAGACGTTGGAAATTGGCAGAGAAATACTTTACGACTCCTATCAAAGGTTGGTCTGTAGATGAAGACTCAGAAGCGAATTACTATCAAATTATGGAGGTAAGTCAACGCTCCTTTAATAGTCCAAGAGATTATCTTCAACCAATTAGTTTTACGGAGCTTTCAAGAAATCCTAATTTAATACAAAATCCAGGTTGGTAAAAACATTATTATGAAAAAACAATTAAACAAAGCGGTACTTTTTTTACTCTTTATTTTTGCAGCAATTATATCATGTTCTGATCATGAGGATCTAGAGACATCTCCTCCAGGGATATTGTCTAATGTTTCTGTAACACCCACCAATGGCGGAGGAATTATATCTTATACACTTCCCTCGGATGATGACATTCTCTATGTAAAAGCAGTCTATACAAATTCTCAAGGAGCGGAAGTTTTTAGAGTCTCAAGCAAGCATAATACTTCGGTAGAAATTACTGGTTTAAGTCAATTAACTCCCGTGAAAGTAAAATTATTTGTGGTTGATGTGAATGAAAATATCTCTGAAACTGTAGCAATTGATTTTACCCCTTTAGAGTCATTTATTTTTTTAGTACAAGAAAGTATCCAAATAACTCCAGATCTAGGAGGTGTTAAAATAACTTGGGAGAATATCGCTTCGAAAACAGTTTTTGTATATGTTCATATTTTAGAGGGAGCAGATGAAGATATTAGAATATTATCCTCTAATAACCCACAAGAAAGTATTTTTATTAGAGGCTTGCCACCTTCGGAAATTAGCATTTCGACCAAAATTGAAGATTTTGATGGAAATATCACTGAATTGGAAGAAAAGGGAACGTATATTCCTCTTTTTGAAGAGAAAATAGACAAATCAACTTGGACTTTGGTCAGTGGGCAATCTATCAACGGGAATGCCTATGAGGGGAGAACAGTCAAATTTTGGGATGATGTTGTCGATACAGTTGAAACAGATGCAGATAATAGTTATTTTATTGCCACTAGAGATAATAATGGAGGGAGCTTAAACTTTCCTTTGGATATTGTTATTGACCTTAATAAGAATGTAAAAATACAACGATTTATAGTTTGGCAAAGGGCCTATTGGTATCAAGGAGGTGGTGTTACCTACCATTATCAAGAAGAAAATATAAAGTCTTTTAACTTGTATGCTAGCTCAGATGCACAAACCTGGAGTTTACTCGGCGAATTTGATATTGGTGACCCAAGAAATGGCGCGGGCGAAATTCCAGCACCTGCATTTCAAGAAGCAATCGATGGGCATGAATTTAGTTTAGAAAACACTTCAGAGGTCTTCAGATATCTTAAATTTCAGATTACTTCAAATTATGGAAGTACTCAAATAACAGTGGGCTCTGAAATAACCTTATTTGGTTTGGATAATCAATAATTTTTTTAAAAAACGTATATGAAAAAATATCTTAGGTATATTTTCCTTGTTTTTGTAGTTTCTGCAAATTCCCAAGGATTGAGAACTCTTGGAAAAAAAATAATTAATTCCAGTGGAGATCCTGTACTACTGAAAGGAGTTGGACTAGGGGGTTGGATGTTGCAAGAAGGGTACATGATGAACTCTTCTGGAGGGGCAGATACCCAACATGAGTTTATAGAAAAATTAACGACCCTTATTGGGGCTGAAAAGACCGAAGAATTTTATTCGAATTGGCGTGAGAATTTTGTAACAAAACAAGATGTAGACTCTATTGCAAAGTGGGGGTTTAATAGCATTCGCTTGCCAATGCATTACAACCTTTTTACACTGCCTATAGAAGAGGAACCAGAAGCGGGAGAAAACACTTGGTTGGATACCGGTTTTGAGATGGTTGATGAGCTCTTATCTTGGTGTGAATCCAATCAAATTTATTTAATTTTAGATTTACATGCTGCTCCTGGAGGTCAAGGGAAAGACGCTGCTATCTCTGATTATGATGATGCAAAGCCTTCTTTATGGGAAAGTGAATTCAACAAAAGTAAAACTGTTGCATTGTGGGGTAAATTAGCAGAACGTTATAAAGATAAAGAATGGATTGGGGGCTACGATTTACTGAATGAAGTAAATTGGCCTCTAGGATCGAATGTATTACGTGAGTTGTATGTTAGAATTACAAGTGAAATTAGGGCTGTAGATTCGAATCATATTCTTTTTATTGAAGGGAACGGATTTGCCAATGATTTTTCTGGTTTGACGCCTCCATGGGATGCCAATATGGTCTACAGTCCACATAAATATTGGACCTACAACGATACGGCTTCCATTCAATGGGTATTGGACATCAGATCCCAGCACAATGTACCTCTTTGGCTCGGTGAATCAGGTGAGAACTCTAATGTTTGGTTTACTGAAGCCATTAATTTATTGGAAGACAATGATATTGGTTGGGCTTGGTGGCCCTGGAAAAGAATCGAGACCATCGTTTGCCCTTACTCAATAAAATCCAATGCCAATTATGAAGCGATTATTAAGTACTGGAAAGGGGAAGGTTCAAAGCCCTCAGTTGATGTCGCAGTGCAGGGATTGACCCAATTAACTTCAGATTTGTTGGTGGACAACAATGTGTATTACAAAGATGTTATTGATGCGATGTTAAGACAACCACAAGACGAAACACATATACCATATGCCAATCATAGCATCCCTGGAGTCGTTTACTTGTCTGATTACGATTTGGGAACCAATGGGATTGCATACAACGATATAGACTATGCGAACTACACGCTTTCTTCAGGAGAGGATTATCAGCCCTGGAATTCTGGGTGGGCATACAGAAATGATGGTGTAGATATTCAAACAAACTCAGATGCAGTAAATAGTAATGGGTATCATATTGCGTACACAAAAGACAATGAATGGTTGAAATACACACTCAATGTTACAGAGACAGGATTCTATTCGCTTAAGTTTAGATATGCCTCTCCAGAATCTGCTGCAAAAGTTGAATTTTTTATCAATGAGGCTGATATTGCTGGAAATGTTACTTTAGGAAATACTGGAGGATGGAATAACTTTGTAAATCATACGATAAATAATTCTTATTTAGAGGAAGGATCACATGTACTAAAAGTTCAAATTGATGGGAACAAAGCAGTTAATATGAGTAGTCTTGAGTTTATCAAAACTTCAGCAGTTCCGGAATTTAAAGAGTTGAGTTCAAGCACAATCAACGATGAAAAATCCATACAGATTGTTTTAAATCATCCTATCATCAACGAAACACTCACAAATGATTTGTTTGAAGTAAAAGTTAATAATGAAGCAGTACCTATTGAATCAGTGGCAATAGATACTGCCAATAATAGACGAATTACCATAAAATTGGTAGACTATTTATTTTATCAAGATAAAATTAAAGTAAGTTATATCGGAAGCACTATAAATTCAACATACAATGAATTGCTAAATACATTTAATGAGTTAGTCGTTGATAATAATTTAATAACGAGGTTAAAAATTCCTGGAAAAATTCAAGTCGAAGATTTTACCAGTCAAGTAGGTCTAGAAATTGAAAACACCTCAGATACCGGAGGTGGGCAAAATATTGGGTACACAGACACAGGTGATTATGCAGAATATTTAGTTTTTATTGCTGCTGATGGGAATTATAATTTACATGTTAGAACTGCTGCACAGTGGAATACAGGAAAAATAGAATTTGAACTTATAAATGTTGCTGCCACACAAAGTGTCTCAGTTTTAGATTTGCCTGTTACTGGAGGTTGGCAATCTTGGCAAACGACAACTACAGAAACCGTTCTAAATTCAGGAGTCTACTCTTTAAAAATGAAAGTTCTTGAGTCGGGGTTCAATATCAATTGGTTTGAATTTGAATTTGTAAGTAGTTTGAGTATTGACAACCACAAAAAAAATACTGTAGCTATTTATCCAAATCCGATCTCAGAACAATTCGAAATAAACTTAGACAATCAACAAAAAGTTAGAATTCTAAAAATATTAGATTTAGGTGGGCGTGTCGTAAAAAATTTACAACCTAATTTATCGGATCGTGTTTATCACTTATCAAATTTAAAACCAGGGATTTATTTTCTTCTTTTAGAAACTGATAAAGAACGTTTTCAGAAAAAAATAATTAAAAAATAATATTCATGAACAAATCAAAGTATGAACTGTTGTTCAGTTTTATTTTAGCAATAGTTGTCTTTACTGCTTGTAAAATAAAAGAAAAAGAAAATAGCTCTAATTTGGACAATTCTAGGGAATGGAAAGTTGACTTTTTAGATGATTTTGATAGTTTTAATTCAGATAATTGGCAAGACCAGCGTATTTGGGTTAATAACGAAACCCATTGTTATGTACCAGATAATGAATTTGGAACCCGAGAAGTAAGTGAAGGTACACTGAAGTTAAAAGTTGTTAATGTCGGTGAGAAACTTCCTTGTGATAATTTTGATAAATATGGAAAACAACATCCAGAAACACAATATGTAGCAGGTAGAATTGCCTCTAAAAATAAAAAAGAATTTATTAAGGGAAAATGGACTGCAAGATTAAGACTTCACAGTAATGGAGAATCGAGTATGTTTCCTGCTTGGTGGATTCTTGGCTCACAAAATAATGAACCACCTGTCCAAGAAGCCGATGAAAATATTTGTTGGCCAATGACGGGTTCTGGCGAAATAGATATTTTTGAACATCATGGAGATCATCAAAAAAATCATTTTACAACAGGAGCGATTAAAAGTCTTAATGAATGTGATAAAGGAGATTGGTGGACTTTACGAAAAGGATTTGATGTTCCCTTAAATGAATATCATGAGTATTCTTTAGAATGGGAAGGTAATGATCTTGTTTATAGAGTTGATCAAAAAGAAATTTATCGAAATAAAGGAATAGGTGATGCTTATCCAGAAAAGATGTTCGCAATTTTAAATTTTGCTAAAATTACCGATGCGCCTATGGAAGGTGAGTGGGTAATGGAAGTGGATTGGGTAAAACATGAATTCAGAAAATAAATTTATATCAATATATGACTCTCAGTAATTTAAAAATAATAATTCTTTTACCACTTATAGTGTCTTGTTCAGATCTAAAAGTAAATGTAGCTAGTAAAATAGAAATCCATAAAAATTCACCTGTAAAAGATTACCTGAATTCAACGCTTCAAGTATATACAACCGCTAAGGATACAAAGTTAAGGTTGACAAAAACAAATTCTCAAACTTTTAGAAAAAAGATACAACCATTAGAAACCGAAGTCGCTATTTTTATAAATCCAAAAAAAACGTTTCAAGAATACTTGGGTATTGGTGGTGCTATTACCGATGCTTCATCAGAAGTTTTCGCAACGCTAAATGCTGTTCAACAAAATAAATTATTAGAATCTTTATACGGTAAAGAGGGGATTGGGTACACTATTATTAGGACTAGCATACATAGTAGTGATTTTGGTTTAGGAAGTCATACCTATATTGAAGAGGGAGATGCTGATTTAAAAACGTTTTCAATAGAAAAAGACAAGGAAAAAAGAATTCCTTTTATAAAAAGAGCCATTGATTTGATCAAAGATGATGTGGTTTTTTATGCCAGCCCCTGGAGTCCACCAGCGTTTATGAAAACGAATAAAAATATGTTGCAAGGAGGGAAGTTGCTTCCGGAATTTCGTCAATCTTGGGCAGATTATTATGTGAGGTTTATCAAAGCCTATGAGGAAGAAGGAATTCCTGTTTGGGGGTTGACCATTCAAAATGAACCTATGGCAGTGCAACGATGGGAGTCTTGTATTTATACGGCAGATGAAGAGCGTGATTTTTTAAAAAATTATTTAGGACCCACATTAGAAAAAGAAGGTTTAGGCGATAAAAAAATTGTTGTTTGGGATCATAATAGAGACTTAATTTCAGAGAGAGCAAATACTATTTTTGAAGATCCCGAAGCCTCAAAATATGCTTGGGGAATCGGTTTTCATTGGTATGAAACTTGGACGGGAGGATTGCCAAAGTATGACAATTTAAAAAATATAAACGAATCATTTCCATCAAAAAATATGTTATTCACAGAGGGTTGTCAAGAAGGATTTGATTCTGAGAGATTGCATTTTTGGCCCAATGCAGAGCGTTATGGAAATTCGATGATCAACGATTTTAACAGTGGTGTTGTCGGTTGGACAGACTGGAATATTTTACTAGATGAAAGAGGAGGTCCAAATCATGTTCAAAATTTCTGTTTTGCACCCATTCACGCTAATACAAAAACTGGAGAATTAATTTTCACTCCAACCTACTATTACATAGGTCACTTTTCAAAATTTATAAAACCTGGAGCATTACGAGTGAGTACAACAACAAGTAGAACTACTATAGAAAGTACTTCTTTTCAAAATCCTGAGGGAGAAATTATTACCGTAGTGATGAATAAAACGAACCAGAAAATCGGATATAAATTGATTGTTGGAGAAAGTGAAACGTTTATAGAAATACAACCACGTGCAATGCAAACAATAATTTATTAAATTTACTTTTTTTAAATAAAAATATATGAATAATAAAGCATACACTATTTTTATAAGTTTTATTGTAGCATTGGGAGGATTTTTGTTTGGTTTTGACGCAGGAATTATATCTGGGGTGATGTCTTTTGCTGGTCCTGAATTTAATTTAAATGAAATTCAATCGGGATGGGTGGTGAGTGCACCTTCATTTGCAGCCATGTTTGCCATGTTGTTTTCAGGGAGAGTAAGTGATGTTGTTGGAAGAAAAAAAGCGCTCATTTTTGTGGCTTTCTTATATGCTTTATCAGCTGTTTTATCTGCAATGGCGACTTCCTATGAAATGCTTTATGTTGCAAGAATTATTGGAGGAATTGCTTTTGGTGCCGCATTGGTTTTAGCACCCATTTATATTGCAGAAATTTCAACAGCTGAAAATAGAGGAAAACTGGTTTCTTTGCAGCAGCTTAATATTGTTTTTGGTTTTTTTGCAGCTTTTTTAAGTAATTATTTTTTCAACAAATACAATTCATCGGAAGGTACATTTTTAAACGATCAAAATGTTTGGAGGTGGATGTTAGGGGTGGAGTTAATACCAGCAGTAGTTTATTTTACGTTCTTATTCTTTGTTCCAAAAAGTCCTCGTTGGTTGTATTTAAAAGGAAATTTTGAAGGAGCAAAAAAAGTTCTTTACAAGATACATGGTGCTGAAAGAGGGGCAATAGAAATCACTACTATTGAAAAAAGTATACATGCGGATAAAAATAAAGCTACATTAAAAATTAAAGATTTATTAAAACCTTCATTGCGTTTTATTTTAGTGGTAGGTTTAATCATCGGAATTCTTCAACAAATTACAGGGATAAACGCAGTTTATTTTTATGCAACCTCAATTTTTAAGCAAACAGGGATCGGTACAGATGCTGCTTTTTCATCAGGTGTTCTGTTAAGTACAATTTCTGTACTTTTTACTTTTGTAGCTATTTATTTAATAGATCGAATGGGCAGAAGACCATTGTTGTTGATTGGTACAGCTGGGATTGCAGTAAGTTTATTGCTCTGTGCTTACGGCTTTAGCCAAGCAACCTATCAATTATCTCCAGAAAAGATAAACCAACTAGAATTTACTGAATCTCAAAAATTACTCCCTTTTGCAAATACGATTTATGACAATGACATCGATTTTAAAAACGAAATAAAAGCGGTTTTAGGCAATAAAATATACAGTAAAAATGACGGTGCTATTTTGGAAGCAGCAACCACAATTAATGCTACTTTGATAATGATAGGAATCTTAGGATTTATTGCCTGTTTTGCCTTCTCATTAGGTCCAGTTATGTGGGTGTTGTTGTCAGAATTATACCCTTTAAAATATAGAGGTATAGCCATTGGAATTATTGCTTTTGTAAATTCCTTAATAAGTTCTTTAGTTCAGCTAATCTTTCCGTGGGAATTGTCTACTTTAGGAAATGCACTTACCTTTTTCATCTTTGGCATGATTGCTTTACTAGGTTTTTTATTGATGATAAAAATAGTGCCAGAAACCAAAGGGAAATCATTAGAAGAATTAGAAGAAGAGCTAGTTGGGTAATCGTTCACAAAATCGATACAAGATAACAACGATTTATTGTTAAATTCTCTCTTTCATAAAAAGAAGTCTTATTGAATTAAGTACCTTTGATTGTTGAAAGAAATTAAAACAGATAATTGCTGTTTTAATGAGTTTCTTTTGTGGTAGATTTTAACCTATGAAAAATACGTTTATTTTTATATTCTTAACCTATAGTTTAGGAATATTTTCTCAAATAGAAGATCCTTTAAAATGGGCGACATCCGTTGAAAAAACTTCAGAGACTGAGTTTGTGTTGGTTTCTACAGCTACCATAGATGATGGCTGGCATTTGTACGCACAAGATGTTCCTGAAGACGGGCCAATAGCAACATCATTTACCTTTGAGAATGCTAAAAATGATTATTCTTTAAAAGGGAACACCACCGAACAAGAAGGGATTACTATAGACGACCCTGTTTTTGAGATGAACATAAAGTTTTTTGAAAACACGGCTGTTTTTAAACAAAAAATTCAAACCAAATCTGATTTAAATTTCATCAAAGGAGTTGTAGAATTTATGGTATGTGATGATACTAAATGTCTACCTCCAACAGAAATAGAGTTGGTTTTTAATCTAAAAGAAGGAGTCATTTCAAAGCAAAGTAACAGCTCATTATTGATAGATGATAAAGTTACCAATGCTCTTCTCTATGGATTAGATGTTGCTGACCTTAAGCTTTCTGACATAAAATGTAAGGATGAAGTTAAGAATGGTTCAACAAAAATACAAAAGGGAGGAAACTCTCTTTGGAACATTTTTGGATTAGGCTTTTTAGGAGGTTTGTTAGCATTATTAACCCCTTGTGTTTTTCCAATGATACCCTTAACGGTTAGTTTTTTTACTAAAAAAAATGGACAAAAAAATGCATCTGGGATTTCCAAAGCCTTATTGTATGGGTTTTTTATTTTCGCAGTTTATGTAATTTTGAGTGTTCCTTTTCATTTGTTAGACTCTGTAAATCCAGATATTCTCAATGAAATATCAACCAATATTTGGCTCAATAGTATCTTTTTTATAGTCTTTGTGTTTTTTGCGTTTTCATTTTTTGGATATTACGAATTAACACTTCCATCAAGTTGGACAAATAAAACAATTCAAGGAGAAGGTTCAGGAGGCTTCATAGGAATATTTTTTATGGCATTAACATTAGCCATTGTTTCATTTTCTTGTACAGGTCCAATTTTAGGATCGCTATTGGCAGGTTCTCTAACCGCTGATGGAGGTGCCTGGCAACTGACGGCTGGTATGGCAGGATTTGGCGTTTCATTAGGGTTGCCGTTTGCAGTATTTGCAATGTTTCCAAACATGTTGAATGCCTTGCCGAAATCTGGAGGTTGGCTTCATACAACCAAAGTAATTTTAGGCTTTCTAGAATTAGCATTGGCATTTAAGTTTTTATCAAACGCAGATCTAGTGGCACATTGGAATTTTTTAAAAATTGAGCCATTTTTACTTCTATGGATACTTATTTTTGCAGGGCTAGCATTGTATTTATTTGGTAAAATTAAGTTTCCCCATGATTCCCCTATTAAAAGGGTCTCATTTTCTAGAGTGGCAGGCGGTGTTTTGGTTACTTGTTTTGTGATGTATTTAGTTTCTGGTTTTCAAGTAAACAAACAGACAAAGACTTTTACACCTTTGACCTTGTTAAGTGGATTGGCACCTCCGGTGGGTTATAGTTTTTTGTATCCGAATGACTGTCCTAATAATTTAGATTGTTTTAAAGATTTAAAAACTGGAGTTGAATATGCTAAAAAAGTACAAAAACCAATATTGTTAGATTTTACTGGGTACGCCTGTGTAAACTGTAGAAAAATGGAAGAACATATTTGGCCAAATTTAAATATTGATACTTATTTGAGAAACGATTTTGTTTTGATATCTCTTTATGTAGACGACAAGAAAGAATTGCCCAAAAATGAGCAAATTCTCGTGAATCGTTTGAAAGGAGGAACCAGAAAGTTGAAAAATTATGGACATAAATGGGCGAATTATCAAACACAATTTTTTCAAACAAATTCTCAGCCATATTATGTTTTACTCAATTCTGACGGGACAAAAATCTTAAATCAAGCCGTTGGATATACTCCAAATGAAAATGAGTATGCACAATTTTTAAAATGTGGATTGGAGGTTTTTTCCAGTACTAAAAAAGAGTAATTTTAAATCCTTATTTTTGAGAGATAAAAAGAAGCTTTAAAAGAGATGGTTTTAGCAAACGGAAATAAAGGAAAGTCAGATTTAGAAAAATATTTTCATCAATTTAGAACCCATATTGTTGGTGTAAATCAAACATTTCAATCTCCTTATGGAGAACAAAAATTGATGTATTTAGATTGGACAGCAAGCGGACGTTTGTACGCTCCTATTGAAGATAAATTGAGACATCAATTTGGACCTTTTGTTGCAAATACGCACACAGAAACAACTACTTCTGGAGCTGCTATGACATTGGCCTATCATGAAGCAAGAAAAATCATCAAACGTCATGTTAATGCAAACTCGAATGATGTTTTAATCACCTCAGGCTCAGGAATGACAGGAGTCGTAAATAAATTTCAACGAATTCTAGGATTAAAAGTTTCTGAAAACTTAAAGAAGCATACCACCATACCAGACGATCTAAGACCCATTGTTTTTGTTAGTCATATGGAACACCATTCTAATCATACATCATGGTTAGAAACCATTGCAGATGTAGTAGTTGTGCCCAGTAATAATCAGGGTTTGTTATGCTTGAAAGAATTTGAAAAGAGCATACAGAAGCATCAACATAGAAAAATAAAAATGGTGTCTATTACCTCATGTTCGAATGTAACAGGGATCAAAAACCCATATCATAAAGTCGCAAAATTAATTCATAGGTATCATGGATTGTGCTTTGTAGATTTTGCATGTTGTGCACCTTATGTAGCT
>Ga0209603_1000439_pt1 | contig 50596 bp, 42 predicted proteins | sample COGITO_mtgs_1206_FD_184812 | JGI IMG/M metagenome (GOLD analysis project Ga0209603, IMG submission 184812) | Pelagic marine microbial communities from North Sea - COGITO_mtgs_120607 (SPAdes) (version 2) | ecosystem: Environmental > Aquatic > Marine > Epipelagic ...
ATATTCTATCACAACCTACCCCCTAACAATAAAAGGATTAATTTTTAATTCATTGAATAACAATTTCCTGCCAATTTATTCTAACTTAACTGTGCTAAATAAACACCAATTAAATTAAATGGAACACAGTAGAAGATCGTTCATCTCTTTTCTAGGCAAAGCAAGCTTGGGTACATTTGTGATCCCTCCTTTTTTGATGAGTTGTGGGAATACTCCTACTCCAACAACTGGAGAAAAAATCTCTAAAGTAACTATAGACCGTTTAAAAAAAGTACTTTTAAAAAGTATCCATCCGTCAGATATAGATGATTTAGTACTTACCGATGGACTCCATTATCAAACCATTATAAAATGGGGAGATCAAATAAATCTTACAGACACTTTTGGATTTAATAATGACTTTACCTGTTTTATTCCGCTTGATGAAAATAACCCAAAAGATGGCTTACTCTGGGTAAATCATGAATACATCAATCCGCTTTTTGTTTCGGGATATAATCATAGAAATATAGATGAAAAACGTACCAAACAACAAGTAGATAAAGAAATGTACCAGGTTGGTGGAAGTATTATTAGAATTAAAGAAGAGAACGGTACTTGGAACATCGTAAAAAATGACCCATTAAACAGACGGATTACAGCAAAAACTCCTATACAACTCAATTGGGATGAACCGATTAAAGGAAAACATACAGTCATTGGAACTCTTGCAAATTGTTCGGGAGGTATTACTCCATGGAACACCTTCCTTACCTGTGAGGAGAATTATGACAATTTTTATGGAGAAACAGTATACGATCAAAACAATAATCCTCAACACAAACCTAGTGAATATAATAAGTGGGAACAATTTTATACCTACCCTCCAGAACATTATGGTTGGGTAGTAGAGGTAAACCCAGAAGATGGATTATGCCAAAAACACATTGCGCTTGGAAGATTTGCTCATGAGTGTTGTACCTTATATGAATTGGAAGATAAGCGAGTAGTAGCTTACTCTGGAGATGATACTAATGATGAGCATTTGTATAAATTTATCTCCTCTAAAGCTAGCTCTCTAAAAGAAGGCACCCTGTATGTTGCAGATACCATCAATGGAAAATGGTTGGCTTTAGATTGGGAAAACCAGCCCATTCTTAAACAACAATTTAAAAATCAAACAGAAGTACTTATTAGAGCTAGAGAAGCATCAAAACTACTTGGTGCTACCCCATTAAATCGACCTGAAGACATTGAAATTGATCCTATTTCAGGAAATATTTTAATTACGTTAACCAATAACAAACCAAAAAAAGATTTTCATGGTTCTATTTTAAAAATAGAAGAAACCAACGGAGAATTTGATGCCCTGACCTTTGGTGCCTCTACGCATATTGCTGGCGGTGAAGAAACTGGATTTACGTGTCCAGACAATTTAGCATTTGATTTAGCTGGAAACCTATGGATTACCTCAGACATCTCGGGAAGTAGCATGAATAAAGAAGATAACCCTTACACATCTTTTAAAAACAATGCCTTGTATGTAATTCCCAGATATGGCAAAGAAGCAGGAAAAGTAATTCGAGTTGCTTCTGCGCCTAAAGATGCAGAGCTTACAGGACCTTGGTTTTCTCCAGACGGAAAAACATTATTTTTAAGTGTTCAACACCCAGGAGAACAAACAAAAGACCTTAAGAATCCTACAAGTAAATGGCCTTTTGATGAAGACAACATTCCTAAATCTGCAGTGGTAGCCATTAAAGGGGACTTGATAGAAAAAATGAATAGATTTCACCTGCTTGGGTAATAATTTTTTGATTACTTTTAAAACATCCTAAAAAGTAACACAAGAACTTTCTCTAATACATAATGAGTTCTTCGAGAAAAAACAAGCATGAATAATCTTAGAAAAAATGTTTTCTACCCACCATTATTGCTTATTCTCTGTACAATTCTATTCAGTCAAATTAACAATGATTTATTTTCTTCAAGCATCACAGGATTGAATACTTGGATATTAGAAAACGTTGGTTTTTTATTTTCTTGGAGTAGCTTTTTCTTTCTAGTTCTTTTACTAATCACGTACTTTTCTCCAATTGCTAATGTGAAGATTGGTGGCAAAAATGCGCAACCTCTATTAAGCAAATCTAAGTGGTTTGCCATAAGTACTTGTACTACTATAGCTACAGGCATTCTTTTTTGGGGATGTGCAGAACCTCTTTTTCATTATGCAAACCCACCCATTTCATCAATAAGCCCTGTTTCTGATGCGTCTAAGAGTTTTTCTATGTCTACCATGTTTATGCATTGGTCTTTTACCCCCTATGCAATTTACTGTCTAGCTGGATTGGTTTTTGCGTTATCATTCTATAATTTAAAAAGAAAATTTAGCGTGGCTTCTCTTATTCCATTAAAACAAGGAAGCACCAATAAAATGCTTAAAAGTATTATTGATGTAATTTGTCTTTACAGTATTGTGTTAGGAATGTCTGCATCTCTAGGAGCGGGTATTTATTCAATAACGGGAGGGCTAGATGAAATATTTAATATTCCAAAATCTAACTTATTAATTGGTTGTGTGGGTGCCTTTGTTATTGCTAGCTTTATTCTTTCTGCTATAAGTGGTTTACAAAAAGGGATAAAATGGCTCTCAACCATTAACATCGTTGGGTTCATACTTCTTGCAATTTTTATTTTCTTAGTTAGTTTTCCTATTGATATTTTGAAAATTGCCTTCTCCGGATTAACAGAATACATCGTTACTTTCCCTCAAAGAAGTCTAAATATTGGTTCAGAAATAACAGATTCGTGGAGATATGATTGGAGTATTTTCTATTGGGCAAATTGGTTTGCCTGGGCGCCAGTTGCAGCCCTATTCTTGGGAAAAATATCAAGAGGTTATACGGTTAGACAATACATTAATTACAACTTAATTCTTCCGTCTATATTTGCTATTGTCTGGATTTCAATTTTTAGTGGAGCTACACTTCATGCAAATTTAATTAGTGACAACCTGCTCTTTGAAACCATGGAATTAAAAGGAGAAGAATCTGTTATGTATGGCATGCTTCATAAAATAGGATTTAGTAAGATTACCATTCCAATTTCATTGATTTTAATATACATTTCTTATGTAACCGCTGCAGACTCAAATATTTCTGCAATGAGTGCGATGTCTGAGAAAGAAAAAAACAATCCAAACCAAGAAGCTTCAATTTATATAAAAATTATTTGGGGGCTTATTATTGGAAGTTTAACCTATATCATGCTATCAACAAAAGGATTAGACGGCATAAGAATTCTATCATTACTTGGAGGTTTTCCCGCTCTTTTCATCATCATTTTTGCAAGTATTTCACTTCTAAGGTTTCTATTTAACAAAAAGCTATTGAAGTTAGAAGATTAAAAAAACTTCTCTTTTAGAAACAAACTACTGCAAAAAATTAACCCCTATTTAAAATACATGATTCTAAAAAAACGCTTATTTTAGAGTCTTTATATCTTATAAGATTGTCATCTATGAAAACAAATCATTGGTACGAACGAATTCCGCATGCAGTAACCATGTTGTTTATGATCATTGTTTTTGTAACCTTATTAACCTATATCATCCCTGCAGGTGAATTTAAACGTGTGTTAATAGAGGGTAGAAATAGAGTTATTCCAGGGTCTTATAGTAGTATTCCCAGCACACCTATTGGTTTTTTACAAATGTTTAAAGCCATCCCTTTAGGATTTAAAGCGGCAATAGAAGTTATGTTTGTGGTGTTTTCTGGGGGAATTATGTTTGGTGTTATGGAAGAAACCAAAGCAATAGAAAATGCTGTGGGAACTTTTGTTCATACAATTGGAAGAGAAAAAAAATACTTAGCAGTTGTACTCATGACTTTTATTTACGGTGCTTTGGGTGTTTTTGTTGGATATGAACACAACATTGCTTTAATTCCTATTGCAGCTGTAGTTAGCTTAGCTCTAGGTGGTGACTTGGTATTGGCTGCAGGAATATCTGTTGGTGCGGTCACCATTGGTTTTGGGCTTTCTCCCATAAACCCATACACGGTTGGCATAGGTCATAAAATTGCTGAATTACCATTGTTTTCTGGGGCTTTATTGCGAAGTATCTTATGTTTTTCTGCCCTAAGTTTTTTAGCCTTTTACAATGTTAGATACCTAAAGAAAATTTCTAAGAATCCTGAGAGTAGACTTGGAAAAGGGTTAAATGAGGATGGGATAGAACTTTCTAAACCGTTAAAAGAGTATTCAATTTCAATAAATAATTGGCTGGTCATCGGTGCTTTTATTGTGGGCTTGGGGGCTATTTTATATGGTGTTTTTAATCTAAATTGGTATATCAACGAAATATCTGCTATCTTTTTAATGGTTACCATAGCTACTGGAATCATAGCAGGGATGAAAGGAACTAGAATAAGTGAAACCGTTTTAAAATCTGTTGCCTACGTAGCCCCTGGAGCATTTATGGTTGGTTTTGCAACCACCATTAAAGTATTGATGGAAATGGGTCATATTAGCGATACCATTTCTTTTCATTTATCTGAGGTATTAAAAACATTGCCCTTGTATTTATCTGCTGTTGGAATGTCTATTTCTCAAAGCATCATCAACTTTTTTATTCCTTCTGGTAGTGGCCAGGCATTAGCTACCCTTCCAGTGATGCTCCCTCTTGGAGAAGTTATTGGGTTTACAAGACAAACCACTATTTTAGCGTTTCAAATTGGTGATGGAATTTCTAACCTTATAAACCCAACTCTAGGAGGATTAATTGCCATGTTAAGCATGTGTAGAGTGCCATTAGATAAATGGTTCCGTTTTATTTTTCCGGTGGCAATAATTGTATTTTTGCTTTCGGCCATCACATTAATTATAGCAGTAACTATTGGGTATCAATAATATGAATGTAGAAGATATTTTAGCAAAACTGGTTCATTTTCCTGTTTTAGGAGGAGATAGCAATCTCAGTATTATCCATTGGATAAAAGAGTATATTGAATCCTTTGGGGTAGCAACTACCTTAGTTCCAAATAAAGAGGAAACTAAAGCCTCTTTGCATTGTAGAATTGGCCCGGCGGTAGACGGTGGTGTTATATTGTCTGGGCACACAGATGTTGTTCCTGTAAAGGGCCAAGCATGGGATACAGACCCTTTTACTCTTGTAAAAAAAGACGGTAAACTGTTTGCTAGAGGAAGTGCTGATATGAAAGGATATATTGCTTGTTGTTTAGCTACACTGCCTACTTTAACGAAGGCAGATTTAAAAAAACCCATTTATTTTGCTTTTAGTTATGATGAAGAAATTGGGTGTTTGGCAGCTCCAGAACTTATAGAGCACATTAAAAAAACCTATCCTGAAGATGCCACCTATGCTATTATTGGTGAACCCTCATCTTTAGAGCCAGTTATTGGAAAAAAGGGAGTTTGTTATGTGCAAACAGAAGTAAACGGCTCTGCAGGCCATAGTAGTGGGATTCACAAAGAAATTAGTGCCATTCATGAAAGTACAAGACTTATTATGTGGCTAGAAAATAAGATGAAGCTATTAGCTCAAGAAAAACAAGATCATCGATTTGAACCTCCTCATTCTACCCTTCATGTTGGGCAAATCTCTGGAGGTGTAGCTACAAATATTGTGTCAGATTATACTCGTTTTGAATGGGACGTTCGGGTAATTCCAAAAGACACCATACAAACTATTTTTGACGACTTTTTTGCATTTTGTAAAGAACGAGAAGAAGAGGTTAGGAAACTGTTTCCTGGTTTTAAAATTATCAATACCTTATTGCATCCTCCTGTTCCAGCATTAGACACCAAAGAAACGGATCCTATTGTTGCGTTAACCAAAAAAATATCAGGAAATAATACCTGGAGAACTGTTGCTTATGCAGCAGAGGCAGGGCAATTTCACGAGGCTGGCTACCAAAGCATCATTTGCGGACCAGGATCTATAGAACAGGCTCATAGAGCGAACGAATTTACCACTCAAGAACAACTTGATAAGTGTGTAGTGATGTTGCAGAAATTAGTAGTTGAATTTTCGATTTAAATAAATTTTTATAAAAACTATCATGAAAAAAATACTTTTAGGTTTTACTATTCTAATGACTATTATCAGTAGTTGTAAGAATGATGATGCTAAGGATGATAATTATAATTCAGGTGAGTGTTATTTTAATACAAATGCTCAATCTATAGTTCATGATAATATTAATAGAGAATATATTTTATATGTTCCTAATTCATATGATGGAACGTCTGCAGTTCCTATCTTATTTAATTTTCATGGTTTTGGAGGAAGTGCAAGTCAATTTATGCAAGAAGCAGATATGCGCTCATTAGCCGAAGCTGACACTTTTATTTTAGTCTATCCCCAAGGCAGTTGCTTAGATGGCTCTTCCCATTGGAATCCTTGCCCAACAGGTGGAGACAATAAAAGCACTGCTGATGATGTAGGATTTGTTGAATCTATGATTGGTGAGATTTCGTCTCAGTATACTATAGATATGGAAAGAATTTATGCTGCGGGATACTCAAACGGAGGCATGATGGCATACGGGCTTGCGAATTATAAAAGTGATTTAATTGCTGCGGTGGCATCTGTTTCCGGAACAATGTTAAACTGTACAGGGCCTACCAGTCATCCAATGCCAGTAGTACATCTTCATGGAACCTCTGATGCTGTTGTTTCCTATAATGGGAGTAATGATTGGAATTCTGTACAAAGCACATTGGATTATTGGACAAGTTTTAACAATACAATTTCAACACCTACCATAAACACCGATAATACTGGTGGAATGACCATTGAACATTATTCATTTGAACAAGGAGATAATTCGGTTTCTGTTGAACATTATAAATATATTGGCGGAGACCATGTCTGGTTTAATGAAACGTATCAAGGCCAAAATGCTTCTGAATTAGTCTGGAATTTTATGTCTAAGTATGATATAAACGGATTGAGGTAAAACTAATCTCCATTAAAGCATAAAATCACGATACTGTCTTTTTTATTTTGTAAATTCCTTACATGAAAAATAGCTATCTCATAATATTTATTTCAACCATCTTCTCATTATCATCTGTGATGAGTCAAGAAATGGAAGACCCCAGTATACTGTCTAATTTTTCTGATGGCCCCTATGTTTTTATAAGTAATAACAGACTCATTGAAAAAAAGATACTGAATGGTGAAGTAACTTCAAGAGTTCTTGAACCTACAAGGTATGATACCATTTTTACTCCCCAAAAATCTAGGTATGAAAATGTTGAAAATATAGCTGCTTTAAGTGATATTCATGGGCAATATGATTTGGCTGTTGAAATCTTAAAAAACAATGGCATCATTGATCGTAATTTAGATTGGAATTTTGGAAAAGGACATCTAGTTATAGTTGGTGATGTTTTTGACAGAGGTCCTAAAATTAATGAAATGTTATGGCTTCTTTATAAACTGGAAATTCAAGCAAAAGAAACTGGAGGGCGTCTTCATTTTCTTCTAGGAAATCATGAGTACATGGTACTTCATAAAGATTTAAGATATGTGCATGATAGGTACACGATTTCTTCTAAACTACTTGGGCTGGAGTATGATGAATTATATAGTAATCAAACAATAATTGGTAGATGGTTACGCTCAAAATCTACCATTATTAAAATTAATAATTCCATTTTTGTTCATGGAGGGATCTCTGAAGAATTTATAAGTAAAAATGGGATAGATCTTAGCGACACTAATCAAATAATGAGGTCTTCTATTCAAAGAAGTAAACAAGAAATGAAGTCTACTGATTTTTATAAAACCTACTACGGTAAAAAAAGTTTAATTTGGTACAGAGGGTATTTCTATGACAATTTAGCAGATGCTGATATCTCAAAAATATTGACTCAAGTAAATTCAGAGCACATTGTTGTTGGACATTGTTCTAATGAAAAAGTTGTTCAATTGTATGATTACAAAATTTTTGGGGTAGATTCTAGCATAAAAAAAGGGACTTATGGAGAGCTATTGTTTATAAAAAACAATCAATTTTACAGAGGCACACTAAACGGAAAGCAGGTGAAATTTTGAAAAAAGAAGATTAGACCTAATCTTACAAACAGTTTTGGCATTTACCCTGTATTAAAACACTAGACATGAGAGCCGTTCTATTGGGTAGTTCGGGAATTGGTATTTGAATGGCTAAACAATCTACTTGCCCACAATCTACACACTGAAAATGGGGATGAACATCTGTATGTGCTGTCTTTGAACATCCATTACATTTTGCATACCATTTGATTCCATTTTTTCCAAGAAAAGAGTGTAATAACCCATCATCTTCAAGTTTATCTAGAATTCTATAAACAGTTGTTTTATTTAGTTTATTGGAGAGTCTTCGAATTAAATCTATCGCAGAAATAGCATGTGAACTTTTATCAAATTCTGCTAACATGACTGCTAAAGACTGTGTTTTTCTTAAAATACCCATCTCTACAAATTTATTACAACTTTTATGAAATAACAAATTGAATGTATATATTTGCAACTTAGTTGCATTAAAATTTATTATGAATATAATCTTAAAAAAATCAGATACATTTGGAGCGATTGCAAGTACCCTGTGTATGATTCATTGCTTCGTTACCCCTTTTATATTTCTTGCTAATACATGCGTTGTGGGTGACTGTGGAAGCAGCCCATCTTGGTGGAAAAATCTAGATTATATTTTTTTAACTATTTCTTTTTTTGCTGTAAATAGTTCATCCAAAAAAACTTCAAAAGAGTTTATGAAAACCGCATTGTGGTTTAACTGGACAGTTTTATTTTTATTAATTATTAATGAAAAATTAGCATTGACTTCATTACCTGAAACTTTTATTTACGTTACTGCCATTAGCCTAGCAGTGTTACATATTTATAATTTGAAGTATTGCCAGTGCGATACTGATGGCTGCTGTAATTAAGACAACTACTTTAATTATACGCTAAAATTAAAAGTTTAAAAGCTCTCCTGCCAGGAGAGCTTTTTTTATGTTTGAGTATCTTTAATTGGTAAAAAAAATATTCAATAGATAGTTACGTTTTTACTTAACTGCTATAGGAATTTGTATTTGAGATGGATATTTTGCAGAGTGATGAATCGTGTTATGAGCTGTTATCCCAACTTTTTCGTCATAATTATTTCCACCAGTATTTAAGTTTCTAGCAAACCTTGGAAAATTGCTGCTAGAAATTTCTATACGAATACGGTGTCCTTTTTTAAATACATTACTGGTAGACATGGGGGTTAAATTTACTTCATACACCTCTCCTTTTTCCATGAAAACTTCTTTGTCATATCCTTCACGATAACGAACTCGTTGAATGGTTTCATCTAAATTATACGCCGAACCATCTGGATATACATCAATTAATTTAATGGTAAAGTCTGTGTCTTTTACATCTGAAGATACATACAGTTTAGAATTAATAAATCCGCTAACCTCAGTGTCTTCTTCTAAGACAGCTGTGGTATATACTAAAATATCATTTCTAGCTTCCATATCTTGTTGATCCCATGCACCCCCTTTTACTGCATTCCCTGTACAACAAACATTTCCTCCATAAGATGGCACTGCCGCCATAGGGTTATAGGTAAAATGATCTGGACGGTCTTTTTTAGCTTTGGAAGTAGACAACATTCCATCTCCAAATCTGCTATTTGCATGACCATTACTATGTAAATAATACGTAGTTAATTGGGTATTCTCTGGAGGCCACACCTCTGATGACTGCCACTCATTACTTCCCATGGTGTAGTATTGTATTCTAGGAGTGGTTTCTTTAAAATCATTTGAGGCTCCTTTTAACCACAAATCAAACCACTTTGTAATTTGTTCATCGTAATTTAGTCTGGCGTCGCCAACGCTACGTTCTCCTACAATTGTATTTTCCGTTGCTCTTGTATACCCACAATGAAGTGTTGGAGCAATCACTAAATATTGATTGTCTCTTATAAAAGGATCTTTAGAGTTATTTCTTGCATGGTTAAATAATGAAATATTTGGTGTAATAGAGACGTCATACCAGGAAGCAAACCAAAAACTTGGTGTTCCAATATCTTTATCATCATGGTAAATACCACCCTTAAACCAATCTGGATCATTTGGTTTCCGACGAATCATTTTGTCAAAAATCTCCTGTTTACCATTAATGTTTTTCAGGATGTCTTGAATGGGTAAATGAGTTAACGCTTTAGCCATATCTACACGAGGGTTTTCGGGGGCTAAATCGTAGAATCTTGAAATTCTAATTAAGTCTTCTTGTGAGGCTCCTTTTGGGATTCTTGGTTTAAATTTATCGTGTTCTACACCATACAACCAAGAAAAAAACAACATTTGTTCTACACCTCCTCGGTACCAATTTCCTTGTTCGTTTATAGCTCCTACACGTCCAACACCAGCACCATAACCTTGTGGCACCATGGCTGCATGTGATGGGTGGTCTAATGCAGAAACAGCCATTTGCCATTCTGCAGTTGAAGAACATCCTATGGTTCCAATCTTTCCATTAGACCAAGGTTGGTTTTTCATCCATTCGAAAGCATCATACCCATCTGTAAGAGGGACTCCTAAAATATCCCATTCTCCCTCAGAATAGTAGCGTCCTCGCTCGTTTTGAACTATATAAGCATAGCCTTTTTTTACATATTCGTAGGCACGTTTAGCCGTTCTAGTTCTTTGCTTACCATCTCCCCAAGAATTAAAATTGTATGGAGTTCTAGAAAAAATAATAGGATATTTCCCAGCCCCTTTTGGTCTGTAAATATCACTAGCAAGCCTTACACCGTCTCGCATGGGCATCATTACTTTTTCATCTACAATAGCTATACTGTCTAGTTTATCAAAAATAGATTCTTGAGCTTGAATAGTGGTTGTAAAAATAAGGTAACAAAAAAAGGAACTGAACAGAGTAATTAGTTGATTTTTCATTTTGAGTCTATTGATTATGTAGCTAAAGATAATAAATAAATTTAGAGAAATATCTTTCTACGTTCTAAGAAATACTGCATGAAAATTACTCATTTAATAAAATAAAAAATCATCTCAAAAAAATATTTTGGGATGATTTTTAAATTGAAGTATTATTTTCAATTCATATGATATAGAAAAGAATTAGTCTTTTAAATAAACAAAACGTTCTAATCTTGAAAGTTCTTTATCATCTACATACTTTCCTATTTCTTTTCTAAATTGAGCTAGATTTTTATAAGGTCTATACTCTAAAAATTCATGAGTCATTTTTTTACCAATACCAGGTAGCGCCTTGATATCGTCTTCTGAAGATGTGTTTAACTCTACAGGTACAAAAACATAGTCTAAATAACGAGCTACTTCTTGCTCGTCTACATATTTTCCAATTTCTCTTTTAAATTGTAATATACTCGTGTAGGGTCTGTACTCTTCAAATTCGTGTGCCATTTTATCACCAACTCCAGGAATCATTTTAAAATCTTTCTCTTCTGTAGTATTTAAATTAAAGGGTACAAATATCTTTTTAAAAAGTTCTTCTGTATTTTCTAATTCTATGATTGAATTAAAATCTGCTATGGATAGAAAAGGTCTTGCTGCTAAAAGTTTTTGAACTACCTCTTCTGAGAGGCCCAAAGCAACTAAATCTGATTCCGTAGCTAAATTAGCATTTAAGACCACTAGAGGTGCAGGTTTTTCTAATTCTTTAACTTCTAAATTGTTTGGTGTGTTTTGTTTCTTTTCTACTGATTGTTTACAGGATACTAGAAATAAACTTACGGATAGCGTGATGATAAATAGTGTACTAAATTTTTTCATGTTGTTGTTTTATTAAAATTAAATATGAATACCCGATGAATGCTAAGACTAACATACTCATAGGGGCTAAGGTAGGTAAGGCACCAGATAAACTTTCGGAAAATAATTCCCAATTAGTGGCTGTTGGTTTCATCTCCTGCTCAAACTCAAAATTAGATTGCAGGTGCAAGAAAACACCATAAACACCGCTGAGAGATGTTAAAACTAGCATCAGTTTAAATAAATTGATGATTTTTTTTGATTTTTTAAACAAAAGAATGATCAGGTTTATGAGTGAAAAAGCAATGCATAAAACTGGGATTAATTGATATGCATCCTCATAATGATCTAATAAATACAATTCTAAAAGTGTTCCAACCATCATAAAAAGGAGTGCTAAAACAATTATTTGTTTAACACTAAATTTTTCTGAAGTAACTTTTTTATGTTGCATACATCTGCAAAATTACATATGAATCTTTGATAAAAAAAATTATTTAGAAATATTCTAAATAATTTTATGAAGCAGTAAACCCTTGTTTATTATTAGCGTATTAATATCCTAATAACATTCCGTTTTTAACTGAAAACCTTACTTTTACTTTGTTTTAAAAATTCATTGTTTATTGTCTAATAATTATCGAAGAAAAATGACTCCAAAAAAAATTCTATTATTACTGGCTGTTCTTATGTTGTTTTCGTGCAACACCAGCACAAAAAACAATACTACTCCAAAAAATGTAATTCTTTTGATTAGTGATGGAACAGGTTTATCACAAATTTCTTCTGCTTTCTATTTTAAAGAAACTCCTTCAAATTACCAGCGATTTCAAACCATTGGTCTAATGAAAACCTCCTCTTCAAGAGAAGATATTACGGATTCTGCAGCTGGAGCTACTGCATTTGCAGCTGGGGTAAAATCATACAATGGGGCTATTGGTGTTGCAGATGATTCTACCATGGTGAAGAATTTAGTTGAAATAGTGTCTTCAAAAAATATTAAAACTGGGATGATAGCCACATCATCTATTACACATGCTACTCCTGCCAGTTTTTATGCTCATGTTATTAGTAGAGATTTTGAAGAGGAGATAGCAGTTCAATTAGCTGAATCTGATATAGATTTTTTTGCTGGGGGTGGCCTTCAGTTTTTTAACAATCGTAAAGACAAGCAAAATATTTTAAACACTTTAACTAGTAATAATTTCTATATAGATACTATTGGATTAACAACTTTGTCTAGCATTACCAATAGTAAAAAAGCAGGCTACTTATTGGCCAAAGAAGGAATGGATCGTATCTCTGAAGGTAGAGGAAATTTTCTTCCTAAAGCTACTGAACTAGGGATACAATTCTTAAGTAAAGATAACCAACCGTTTTTCTTAATGTCTGAAGGGTCTCAAATAGATTGGGGAGGTCATGATAATGATGCACCCTACTTAGTATCTGAACTCATTGATTTTGACAATACTATTGGAAAAGTATTAGATTTTGCAGAACAGGATGGAAATACCCTTGTTATTGTAACCTCCGATCACGAAACAGGCGGTTTTACGTTGGCATCTAAGAAAAAATACTCTACAGATGGTGAAGAGTATGATGATTATAAGGAAATAGAAATGACCTTCTCTACCACTGGACATTCTGCCTCCTTAATTCCTGTTTTTGCTTACGGTCCTGGAGCTGAAGAATTTTCAGGAATATACGACAATACAGCTATTTTTGATAAAATTATGAAAGTAACTAACTGGGAATAAGATTAATTTTTCCAGAAAGATTTTACAAATAAGCTTTTCATCGTAAACCAAAATGCAAATATACCTGGAAGATTCTTTTTAGGTTTTTTCCCTTTTCCAATTCGCTGTATTTGAAGTTCATACCAAGGAAGTTCTACACCACCTAACTTATCTAGTAACGGAATTCCTATTCGAGGAATGGGTGCTTCAAATTTTTCAACTGAGCCCTCAAAAATTTGATTGGCTAGTGCTGGATATAAACAAAAAGGCCTAGCCAAACCAACAACATCTAACTTACCGCTGGCTAAAGCGCCTTCCATAACTGATACCGATCTAAAACCTCCTGTTAATAACAAGGGTGTTTGAGTTAGTTTTCTTGCTTTTTCTATATATTCTAAAAAATACACCTCACGCTCTTCAGTACTTTTTTTACGATTTCCTTTTATCATTGCTGGTCTTTCGTAGGTTCCTCCAGATATTTCAATTAAATCCATTCCTTCATTTCCTAAGAGCTGAATAACTTCCATAGATTCTTCTTCTGTAAAACCACCTCGTTGAAAATCTGCAGAATTAATTTTTATTCCAACTGGATAATCTGCCCCTACTTGACGTCTAATTTCTCGATAAATCTCTAATACAAACCGAGCTCTATTTTCTAATGCACCACCCCATTTATCTGTTCTAACATTGCTGTTAGGAGATAAAAACTGACTCACTAAATATCCGTGGGCTCCATGAATTTGACAACCTGTAAATCCAGCTTCTTTACATATTCTAGCAGTTGTTCCAAAACGTTTGATAATTTTCCAAATTTCTTCTTCAGTTAATGCCTTAGGGATGGTAAACATTTTTGAAGCACCTCCCATTTTTAGTGGAATGGCAGATGGAGCTACTACCTCTCTATTGATTGAGGCAAATGCTTGCCGTCCTGGATGATTGATTTGAGGCCAAATATGAACTCCTGTTCCTTCAACAGATTTAGCCCAGGCCTTTAATTCTTTAAAATGTTTATAATCTTCTACAACAACATTTCTAGCTTCACCTAGTGCTTTCGAATCTACCATAATATTTCCAGTAATCAATAATCCTGGATTTCCTTCTGCCCATACTTTGTATGCATGGATTAAGCCTGAACTTGGCGCATGATACTTAGTTCCAAAGTTTTCACTCATGGCTGATTTAGCAATTCTATTTTTTAAAACTGAGCCATTTGGCAATGTAAATGGTGAGGCAATATGCTGCATAAATAATTGTGTTTTAATAAAACAAAAGTAGCTTTAATTATACTATAAATTTGGCTTTTATGATAAGAATAAAGCTAACAAAGCAGCTAAGGATGCTCCGGTAATTGGTCCAATAACAGGAATCCATGAATAGCTCCAATCATTAGAGGCCTTCTCTTTTATAGGCAATATAGCATGCATGATTCTTGGACCTAAATCTCTTGCAGGATTAATAGCATAGCCTGTTGTTCCGCCTAAAGACAAACCGATAGCCCAAACTAAAAAAGCAACAGGGACTGCTCCTAATGATCCAAGACCAACCAATTGGTTTGTATCTGCCAGGGCAGCATCTGTAAAATTTAGAATGGTAAAAACCAATACAAAAGTTCCTACAATTTCCCCTACTAAGTTAAAAAACGTGTGCCGTATTGCAGGTGCTGTACAGAAAACTGCTTTCTTTGTATCTCCATCTTTAGTTGCATCAAAATGATTTTTATACACCAACCAAACGATAGTAGCACCCAGCATTGCACCAATCATTTGAGCTAAAACATAAGAGGGAACCATTTCCCAAGCAAATTCTCCAGCCACAGCTAAACCGATACTAACTGCAGGATTAATATGTGCGCCACTGAAGGGTCCGGTTACAACTACTGCTACATATACAGCCAGTGCCCAACCTGTGGTAACTACAATCCATCCACTATTATTTCCAATAGTTTTATTCAATTCTACATTGGCAACAACTCCTCCACCTAATATTATAAGTAAAGTAGTTCCAATAATTTCTGCAATAAATGGTGTCATAATATTTTATTAATTATTAATTTTTTGACCAGTATTCTAGGGCATCTACTGCTCTATACCAACCTTTAATTTGTTGATTAATTGACTCTCTTGAAATAGAGGGAGTAAAGGACGAATCTATTTGCCATATGTCTTGTATTTCTTCCTGACTTTCCCAATATCCAACGGCCAATCCTGCTAAAAAAGCAGCTCCCATAGCTGTAGTCTCAACAACTTCTGGGCGAACCGTAATTGTGTTTAATACATCTGCCTGAAACTGCATGAGCATGTTATTAATTGTTGCACCACCGTCTACTCTTAGTTCTTTAATGGCAATCCCAGAATCTGCTTCCATGGCTTTTAAAACATCCATGGTTTGAAAGGCAATAGATTCTAAAGCTGCTCTAGCCATGTGAGCATCTGTACTTCCTCTTGTTAACCCAAATACAGTCCCTTGTGCGTGCTGATTCCAATGGGGTGCCCCCAAACCTGCAAAAGCAGGAACAAAATAAACTCCTTCAGAACTTGAAACAGAACTAGCTAGTGTTTCCACCTCTTGAGAGGTTCTTATAATCTTTAAACTATCACGCAACCATTGAACAACAGCTCCTGCAATAAAAATACTACCTTCTAAAGCATAGTGTGTTCTATTATTTATTTTCCAGGCTACAGTTGTTAGAAGGTTATTTTTTGATATGATGGGTTTATCACCAATATTCATAAGCATAAAACATCCTGTTCCATAGGTGTTTTTTACCATTCCTTTTTTGGTACACATTTGTCCAAACAAGGCAGCTTGTTGATCACCCGCAATCCCTGAAATTGGTATTTTTTCTCCGAAAAAAACAGCCTTAGTGTGAGCATACACCTCACTAGATTGTTTAACTTGAGGCAACATGCTTTTTGGAATCCTGAATAAAGCTAATAATTCTTCATCCCAGTCCATGGTATGTATGTTAAACAGCATCGTTCTTGAAGCATTCGTTACATCAGTAATATGTTGCTCTCCTTTTGTGAAGTTCCATATCAACCAAGTATCTATTGTCCCTAGAACTAATTCTCCAGCTTCTGCTCTTTCTCTTACCCCTTCTACATGATCTAAAATCCAAGTTACTTTTGTGGCTGAAAAATACGAATCTATAACTAGGCCAGTTTTATCTCTAATGAACTCACTCTTACCCATTTCTTTGAGCTGATCACAAAAATCTGATGTTCTTTTGTCTTGCCAAACGATGGCGTTGTAAACTGGTTTTCCTGTTTTTCTGTCCCAAACAACAATTGTTTCACGCTGATTGGTAATACCAATACCTGCAATATTTTGGGAAGTTAATCCATCTTTTGTAATGGCTTCAGCTGCAATTCCTACTTGAGTTGACCAAATTTCATTAGGATCGTGTTCTACCCAACCTGGTTTTGGAAAAAATTGTTGAAATTCTTTTTGAGCAACAGAAACTATGCTTCCTTTTTTATCAAAAATAATTGCTCGTGAACTAGTAGTTCCTTGATCTAAAGAGAGTATGTATTTTTTCATAATTTTTTAAAGATAAATAAATAATTTTTGATGTTGGAAAGTGGTGATTATAGTATGTTAAACATACATCTTTGCTTTTCTAATTTATTGATATTTCATTATCTTTGTAAAGTATCATAAATGATACATGTATTTACCATATTAATTTAAAAATATATGAAATATAATATTTCTAATATGATGTCTTTAGACATTTATTTAGATTCTGTTCAAGATATTGACTACAAAAATATTACCTCTGAAACATCTACAACAGATCAGAGTATTATGCCGCTTATGAGTTGGGATATTTTTAGTGAAGATTTTAGTACAACAATTGAGAATTCAAAAATTTTGAATGATATAGAACAAGTAAAATCTTTTGCTAAAAAATCTAAATGGAAAAATAAAATTGATGGTATTTTTGAAAATCAAGACTTCGAAGCACTGGTTATTACTGATATCAACCAAAAAATACTTTGGGTAAACAACGGTTTTACTGAAATGACAGGCTACTCTAAAAAATTTGCGATAAACAAAACTCCAAATTTCTTACAAGGTGAAAATACTCAGAGAACAACTAAAAAGAGGATTAGAACTAAACTCGAACTTCTAGAACCTTTTACTGAGGTAATTACCAACTACAGAAAAGATAAGACTCCCTACAAATGTGAAGTGAAAATTATTCCTTTATACAAAGAAAAAGTAACTCACTTTTTAGCCATAGAGAGAAAAGTTGTCTAATTACACTGCGTGACAATTTACAATTTTCTTAGTTGAAAAAGATATCATTCTTTTCAAAAGACTTCTCTAACCATATTACACAACTCTTATTTGGGAGCGTAGACTTTTTTTGCAGTTTTCATAACATCTGACCGATCGAATGACATTGTTTTTGTTTCAAAATTTGAATACAATTCCATCTGATCTGTGAAATGAGGGCTTTCTGGTCTTCGACTATTTCCAAAAGAAATTACAGATTCAAAGTAGGTTTTATTAGGTGTAAACCTAACTAAACCAATGTAAGATTCTCCGTGAGTAATTTTAATTTTTCCATCCTTGTAGGGTTGCCCTCTCATAGCAGTTACAACATCTGGAAGTCCGTAAATAGGAAGTTCTTTATTTCCTCTTACTAATTTTTGAAATTCACCAAGTTGTATTCGCTCTGCATTAAAATACGTTTTTAAATGATCTTTGGTGATTTTTAAAGCTTCATATAAAGCCTCCTTAGTGAAAATACGATCTTTTCCAAGTTGATAATAAAAAGGAGTTAGCTGATAATACAAAGAAGCATATGCACCAGCTCCATAAGATGTTGGATTAGTAATTCTATCCCAATTTTGAATGTCATTTAATAAGGTGCTTACCTCCGGATAATCAGCTACCTTCATATCAAACAATGGGTTTAAATCCATGTAGTTGTATTGAAGTGGTGTTGGTAATTGATGATCGTATTTAATGCGTTTAAAACGTTTATAGTCTATTCGCTCTTCTTCCTCTAACAACTGCAAAAGTCTAGTTGATCGGTTGTTGTCATAGGTTTCAAAATTAATTTCTTTGGCAAAATTTTCAGCAATTGGATTGTCTGCTTCACTAGATGATTTAAAAGGACTGTGATTGGCATTGTATACAAAACCAGATGCTGGCTTAACCACTTGCGGTAAATCTTTTATATCATAATAACTATCCCACAAGGTTTCTAGAGTGTTTCCAGGAACTACATCCAACCAATCATAGCCTTCGGCTCTTATTGGAATTTTACCATTTGAAATGTAAAAAATAGTATCGTTTCTATCTGCATACCCAATATTATATCCTGGCAATGCCTTCATTTCTAAAACTTTATAAAATTCTGAAAAATTAGTAGCCTTATTCATTTTCCACCACTGCTCTATGGCTGTAATATTTGTGGTACTTGGAGTTCTTACAGAATAAACACCAGTTTTATTTTTTAATGTTGGACCGTAAATACTTCTATAAAATTTTTTCTTAATTGGTATATTTATTCCAAGAAATTTTAAAGTAAGTTTTGCTTTAAATTTTTCTAATTTGTAGGGTTTACCGTCTACCAAATAAACATCTTTTTTCTTTGGATGCATCTGAAGTGCATATACATCTGCTTTGTCTGGATAGTTTACGGTATGGGTCCATCCTAAATATTCGTTTGCACCAGTTAGTATACAAGGTGTGCCAGGAAATGCCGCTCCAATAATATTGGTACCTTCTTCACTTACCAAATGCGCTTCATACCATGAGGTTGGCCCCTCTAAAGGTTGATGCGTATTAATGGCCAAGAATGTTTCGTCTGAACCAGTTCTATTTCTACTAATGGCAATAAAATTTGATCCCTTACTATCTTCTTCAATTTTATAAGGCCAAGACAATGAATTATTAACTATACCACTTACCAGTTTATCTGCTTCATTAGAAATAAACAGTTGCAATTGCGTGTAGCGAAGTAATTTTTTAACGGTAAGAGGAAATAATTTTTTTTCTAGAATCTGCTCAGGATATTTTTTTGCATAAGCATTTAATCCTGCCGCAAAACCCTCTGAAAGGGCTATGAATTTTTCATCGAGAGTGTTGTAATATTTATCAACCGTTTCTTCAGATTGAATTAATTGTGTCAAAAAATCGGCACCAGCACCTTTTAAACCGATGAGCTTTCCCAGTAATCCGTTACCAGCTAAATATCCCTCTTGAATAAGTTTAAAGTGGTCTTCTGCTTGCGCCCAAGCAAAGCCATAAGCTACCTCAGGATCTGTTGACGCATATACATGAGGTACACCAAAATTATCTCTTATAATTTCTATATGATCTGGGTTAATTTGTGAATACCCTTTGAAATAAATACCGATAGTAAGTAGAAAGAATACAATTTTTTTCATAGGATTATTAATTTAAAATAATGTCTCATTATAAAATTTTAAAATATTGATTTTTATAAATATTGATTTATATAATTTGATATTTTATCAAAAGTATCCGTTAGATTTTGACCAAACCAACCATGACCTTCCTCTTCGTAGAAAGTAAATTCATGGGTAACTCCAAGAGTGGTAAGTCGAGAATCCAAATCAATTCCTTGCGAGTTTGGCACTAACGGATCTTGACCTCCATAAAAAAGCAATGTTGGAGGGGAAGTAGCTGTAGCTGTATGATATGGGCTGGCAGATTCTAAAAAGGAAATTGAAGGATTTCCAAATAAAAAATACATAGATTGAAAGGTAGGATTGGTGCTATTATAATAGGCTGGATCTGTAAAATTTGTTGGACCTACAATACTGCACACCATGTCTACTTGATTATTGGTGTCATTGGCATAACTCCATAATAATGATAAATGGGCACCAGCACTTAAACCTATAAAACCAATATCATCACTAATAACAAGTGATGTTTTATTTGATGAAATATAATTTACTACTGCACTTATATCATTTGTTTGCATAGGAACTGGTGGTGAATTTACTCCTGCTAAAGTATAATTTATGTTTACTATCCCTAAGGATGGATGATTTTGCATTACATAATCTCTGACACCATTCATATCTTCTTTATCACCACCTATCCAACTACCTCCATGAACTAAAAATAAAACTTTGGTGTTTTCTGTTCTATTCTCTGGAAGATAGATGTCAAAAACTTGATTGCTATCTGAACCGTATGAAACATCTAATGCTTCATAAGCTTCAATAATTTCTGGTTCTAAATTTATTTCGGAATCTTCATTTGAACAGCTTAAAAATAAAACTCCAATAAAAGCTAAATAAAAAAGTTTTTTTAGAATTTTCATATTCAATATTAATTTTTATGTTTTTTTGGCCCTGGAAAAAACATATTTGTTTGATCTTGGTATTCTTTATAATTAGGCCTCTTTTGAAGTGTATAAAACTCTGATGGTACTGCTCCAGTATAATAAACCAGTGTTGAGTACATAATGTATGATATATAAAACAATCCTATGCAAATAATAATCCAAACTAGTTGTTGATCATCAGAAAAAGCAATGACAAGAGAAGGCAAAGAGGAGATAATCATGGAATTCCATACCATCCATTCTGAAAAATAGTTTGGGTGGCGGCTGTATTTCCAAAATCCTACATTACAAACTTGCTTTTTTTTCTTTTCTAAAAATGATTTTTTTAAAAATTGTTGTTTTTGCATGTCGGAAACGTGTTCTAATACAAACCAAACTGCCCACAGACATACTCCAATTATCTCTAGAGTGGAAATGGTACTACTTGAGTTAGTAGACATTAAAAATGCAGGAATTGCTAAGAAAGTAATATTGGCGAAACATTGGATCAAAATTTCATATTGTAGCGATAAATTTAAATTTTTATACCCAGCTTTGCTCCAACGCTTTCTTTGATACGAATATCTAGACAACTCTGAGTTTAAATGTCCTTTTGTAAACAATATGAGAGCTCCTATTCCCATTCTTAGGCCAGAAAATAAATACATCCCTGCTACCAAATAGATTCTTGGCTTATAACCATCACCTAAAAACAATACCAAGACTCCTATGAGAACTAACCCCCAAGGCCACGAGATATCTACATACGACATTCTTTTTGTAACAAGTGCAGGAATACAAGCAACAAATAAAAACAGAAGGAATTGAAGCATGGTATTTATAAGAATCATCTCTCTAAAAATTGCTATTTGATATATGAAATAAAATAAAATAATATATGGCCCATAGCCAATAGTGCGTGCTAAAATATTTTTAAGTAACAATTTCATAAGGTTAGTAATATTAAATAAAATTTAGAGGAGAGTTATAACAAAAACTGTTAAAATATAAACAAAAATCTCGTGTGAGATATAAGATTTAATGAATAGAACAAAAAAATAATCAGATTGTATAGATGATTAATAACATGGACTTTTTCACTTTTTTTATAGCTGTTTTTTTGATGACTATATCTTAACTAAAAAAAAAATTTAGATGGCTATTAATTTTAAAGGTGTAATTTGTGAATTGTTTTTAATATAAGTAATGTAGAGTATGAAATTACAAAGAGAGGTCGGAGTTTTTGGACTTAGTGCTAATATTGTAAATATTATTATAGGAGGTGGAATCTTTGTATTACCAGCAGTAATTGCTGCTAGTCTTGGTGCAGCAAGTATCATTGCCTACTTATTTTGCGGCTTTGTAATGATATTAGTAATGGCATGCTTTGCTGAACTAGGAAGTGTTTTTACAGAAGATGGGGGTAGCTACACCTATATACAATCATCTTTTGGTAATTATCCAGGGTTTCTTACCGCCATACTAATAGTTGTAGCCTCATTTACTGGTGATGCTGCTGTTGCGAATGCTATCGTGGATATTTTAAGTACATTTTTACCAATATTTAATGAGTTTTGGACACAGTCTCTTTTTTTTATTCTACTTTTTTTTGGTTTTGGTTTTATTAATATTGTTGGTTTAAAAAAAGGAGTTGGGTTTGTGAAAGTTATTACGCTGCTGAAATTAGCTCCTTTATTCTTAATCATCATTTTTGGTTTTTCGGAAGTTAGTGTTTCAAATCTTTATTGGGAAAATACCCCCTCTGCAACTGAAATTGGTGAAATGTCTTTAATTTTATTCTTTGCATTTGTTGGTGCGGAAAAAGGACTATCTTTAAGTGGAGAAGTTAAAAGTCCGAACAAAACAATTCCTAAAGCCATTGCGTTAAGCATTGTCACCATCCTTATTATTTATATTTTAATTCAACTTATTTCACAAGGTGTTCTAGGGAATACGCTTACTAATTATGATAAAAACCCATTAGCTGAAGTTGCAAATGTTGTCTTTGGACCAATTGGTTTTACTGTCATTACATTTGGAGCTGCAGTTTCTATGGTAGGAAGTATAAGTAGCAAAATTCTTAGCATGCCAAGAGTAATTTTTGCAGCAACATCAAAAAATGTAATCCCGCTAAAAAGTTTAGGTAAGATTCATAAAAAATATACAACACCTTATATAGCTATTATAGTATATATCTGCTTAGGTTTTGGTTTTTCTTTAGTTGGAGGATTTAAGGAGTTAGCAATTATTTCAAGTGCTTCAACACTGCTTATTTATCTAGGTATATCTTTGGCAACAGTAAAGTTAAAGACTTCCAAGTTAAATAAAAAAAATGCTGGATTTAAGGTTCCTGGGAGCTATTTAATCCCAATAACATCATCTGCCATTATTGTTTGGCTTTTATCCAAATTATCTCAAGAAAAAATATTTGTGTTTATAGGGGTTTTAATTATTTTAAGTTTGATGTTTTTTATAGTAAAACTATTCTCAAAAAAATAACCTTTCTGATTGCTCTATGGTATCTCTAAATTTATCAAATAGATTCCTGAAGAAATAAGCAAAAAGTATAATATCGTTAAATAATTCCATTTATCCTTGTAAAAAATAACACCAAATAGTATTGTTAAAATAGGGGTTAAAAGACTAATAAGTGAGGAAATTAACGGATCTGTAAACTTTAATCCTGAGAAACCTGTCCATATTGCTGCAAATATTACAGTAGCCATCAAAATAACAGTAGTTGATATTTTTTTTAACTCATAGCGCAATTTCACCAGAGAGAAAGACGGGCTAATAATTACAATAGTTATTGAAGATAAAAAAACCACCGCTTCTTGAATAGATAATGAAAAAATTACTGGAATATCTTTATTTAAACCATACCAATGCATAACAATTGAACCTGCGAAAAAAATTGACATAAGAGAAAACAGCAATAGCTGATGTAAAGACATTTGTTGGGTATTCTTTTTTTTAATTTGATATATGTATAATACAAATCCACTAATTATTAATAATGAGGCAACCCTGTAATTTTCAAAGTGTAAACCTTCAAAAAAAAACAAGAAAGAACCAATAAGAAAAACTATAATCAAATTAAAGAGAGCTAATTGCGATAAGCTTCCTTTTTTGAGAGCATGAATCATACAAATCAACCCTAAAGATCCAAAAACTGAAGCGATGAAAATATTAAGAAAAAGAGGGAAGTCTATAGTATTAATGACATCTGAATAAAAGGTAATTATAACAATAAAACCGACAATACTTGTCAACAAAGATCTCGAAGAGATGATATGCCATAGATTAAATTTAGACAATGCTCTTTTCCATAAAAGATTGTTCAAAGCATAAAAAAAATTTGATAATATGAGGTATATCATATATGTTTAGTTATTCTACAAATAGTTTAGATCTACTTACTCACAATACTAATAAAAAAAGTGTAATTGTATTAATTACACTTTTTTTATTACAGTTTTTCTCTTTTTCAATGAATATTTCCCAAAAAAAAATTTTAGAGGATAAAAATATATTTATACAATATTATAATAAACATTTTAGTATATTGGTACATGTTTAGTACATCTATGGAAAAAAAGCTAAGAGACATTACCGAAGAAAAAATTGGGTTTAAAATAAAAGGTCTAAAAGATAGCAAAAGGTTAAGTCAAATTATAGCTAAAGAAAATGATATAGCCATCAGCTACAACACCATTAGGAGGTTTTTTGGAGTCGTTAAAAATGTACAAGCAAGTAACTTCACATTAGACACCTTATCAAAATTTAATAATTATGAAAACTACTCTGATTTTCTCATTAATTTCAAACTAAGAAACAAATGGAAGCAAGAATTTGAAGTTACAAAAATTATTCACAAAGATGAGGATGATATATTATTAAAGTATATCAACAAAAACCTCAATCAAACAAAAAGCTTCAACTTAAAATTAATACAAATTATAAGAGAGTTATTTCTAGTTGAAAACTTTAATCTTATACGAGACATTTTTGAACTCAAAAAAATGAATGCTAATAATTTCAACTATGATGAGAAAGTGGTTATTGGCATGTCTATAGGGCAAATAATGAACACTATAGATATAAAGAATGAAGCGTTTAACCAACTACTTTTAAATGAAAATTTTCAGGATTTAGTAATTACAATTTTTGTAGACTATGGAAGTTTAAAAACGTATTATTCTAAAATTATTGAAACAATTTACAAAAATTCCTCAAGAAAAGACATCCAAGAATTCTCTAAAGGTATCCTAAATTTAAACCTGTTTTTTACTAAAAAAAGTAAGGATTCTTTTTATACATTAAAAGAGGAAGAAGAATTTCATCCCATATTAAAAAGTAGAATATTTGCTCAACATTTATTAATTGAAGATTCTGAAGTAATGCTTAAACTAAATAATTATTTTCAAAAAAATCAAGTAAATGGATTTATTCCAATAGAATTTTTATTTGAAATAAACTTTACATGTATTATAACTAGAAACTTTGAAGTGATGAGATATATTGTTGAAAAAATAAAACCTGAAACAGATTATACATTCTTCTACAAGTACGAGCATTACAATAATTTTATATTCATGAAACTCATCTATTACACTAAAATGAATGATCATGAAAAAATTACTTCAATTGATAAAAATTTCACACTTAAAGGATTTAGTAGATCATATCAAAATATGGCCTTATTATATCATTACATATATTTATACGCTTGGAATAATGATATTAAATACCTCAAGAATTACATGAAATTAGGAAAAAAAATAAATTCCACATTCTTTACAAAAAAATACTTTTTTGAATATTTTAATTAAGTTTTTTGACTAATCCTTTCTTTACCTTTTTATCGCGAAAAACATGAATTACAGCAAGCTACCTAGTTTTTTATATCTTGCCTTATTAAATAAAATGTCTTGAAAAGAATACTAATTTCTGTAACAAACGATTTATCAACTGATCAACGCGTTGAAAAAACGTGTGAAGTTTTATCTGAAATTGGATATGATGTTATTTTGGTAGGTAGAAAACTAAAAAAAAGTTTTCCTATTCAAAGAAATTACAAGACAATTAGGTTTCGATTGCTTTTTAATGTAGGCTTTTTATTTTATGCTGAATTCAATATACGTTTGTTTATATATCTATTATTTACCAAAAAAGACCTGTTATTTTCAAATGATGTAGACACCCTTTTGCCTAATTATATAATAAGTAAACTTCAAAATAAAAAACTAGTTTTTGATAGTCATGAATTATTCTCTGAAATACCAGAGCTTGTTCATAAAAAAAGAGTGAAGAGTGTATGGCTTTTTCTGGAAAAAACAATCATTCCAAAACTACAAACTGTTATAACTGTTAGTGATTCCATAAAAAAGCATTATCAAAATTTATATGGAATTTCTGCCATAGTAGTCAGGAATATTCCAGAAATTAAAACAATTAATCCGAAAGAATTTAAAATAGAAACCAAAGGAAAAAAAATCATTTTATACCAAGGTTCAGTAAACATTGGTCGGGGGTTAGAACTAATGATAGAAACAATGCCGCTTCTTAAGGAATATATATTTGTAATTATTGGAGATGGTGATATTACAGAGAAATTAAAAAATAAGGTAAAAAATCTCTCTTTGGTTGATCGTGTTAAATTTCTAGGTAAAAAAACTCCAAATGAATTAAAAAAACTTACTCCTAATGCAGCAATTGGTATTAGCTTAGAAGAAGATTTAGGTTTAAATTATAGATATGCTCTTCCTAATAAAATATTTGACTATTTACATGCGAATGTCCCTGTAATAGTTGCTAATTTAAAAGAAATGAAAACACTCATAAGCCAATATTCGTTTGGGAAAGTACTTCAAGAAAGATCTACAGAATGCCTTGCAAAAACTATTAAAAGCATGGAATTTGTTAGTTATAAAAAAGAGCTTAAAGATGCAAAAGAAGAACTAAATTGGTCAATAGAAAAAGAAAAACTAACTTCAATTTTTTTAAAGCGTGTATAATAAACTACACATCGTTTCTTTTGATGTTCCCTATCCAACTAATTATGGAGGAGTCATAGACGTATTTTATAAAATAAAAGCGTTACATAGCGTAGGCGTTGATATTTATCTACATGTGTTCGAATATGGGAAAGGTGAGCAAAAAGAACTTCTTAAGTATTGTGAAAAAGTTTTCTATTACAAGAGAAACTCATTCATAAAAAGTCTTTTATCTAAAACTCCTTTTATCGTAAAAAGTAGAGGAAATGATTTATTAGTAGCAAATCTAACTAAAGATTCCTATCCAATTTTATTTGAAGGATTACACACAACATTACCCGCAATAGAAGATAAACTAAATGGTAAAAAGATATACTTAAGAGCTCATAATATAGAACATCGTTTTTACAAGGGATTAGAAAAAAGTGAGTCAAATACTTTTAAACGATCTTTTTTTAAAAAAGAATCTAAAAAACTTAAGAATTATGAAAAAATCATGAATAAAATGCAAAATGTTTTCTCAATTTCTCCAATTGAACAAGAATATTTTAAAAATAAATATGGGAATAAAAGTATTTACATTCCTGCATTTCATGATTTAGAGAAACACACAAACCTTAGTTCCAAAGGAAGTTTTATTTTATATCACGGCCATTTATTAGTTTCTGAAAATGTAAAGGCAGCTTTGTATTTAATTGATGTATACAAACAAACAGATTATCAACTTGTGATAGCCAGTAATTATAAAAACAGTGAGGTTTTAAAAGAGATTCAGAAACATGAAAATATATTTTTTAATCCTTTAAATGAAGATAAAGACCTATACAATTTATTTCAAGAAGCTCATATTAATGTACTTCCTACTTTTCAAAATACAGGAATCAAATTAAAATTACTGAACACACTCCGCCAAGGAAGGTTTGTGATAGCTAATGATTATATGGTAGACAAAACTGGCTTGGAATCACTTTGTGAAAAAGCCAACACTAAGGCTGAGTACTTGATAAAAACAGTCGAATTATTTCAGAAAGATTTTAAACCCTCTTACAGGGAAGATCGTGAAAAGTTGCTGCAAAATTTTGACCCAATACATGGAGCAGAAAAAATAGTTAACACAATCTTTAAGGAGTAGTTTGCGCTACTACCTCAAACAATTCGCCACCCTCGCACTTAAGTGTTTTTTGTTTAAATTTTACTATCAAAGCATAATCATGGGTAGCCATTAGAATACTTTTACCACTTTGATGAATTTTATTAAGTAAATCCATTACTTCTATGGAAGTTTTTGGATCTAAATTTCCAGTGGGTTCATCTGCTAAAATTAACTCTGGATCATTTAATAAAGCTCTTGCTATTGCAACTCTTTGCTGTTCTCCTCCAGACAATTCATAGGGACTTTTATAATATTTTGTTTTCATACCAACACGATCTAAAACCTCTTCAATTTTAGCCTTCATAGATGTTTTATCTTTCCAACCTGTAGCTTTTAGAACAAACAAAAGATTATCAAAAACTGTTCTATCATTTAATAATTTAAAGTCTTGGAAAACAATCCCAATTTTTCTTCTAAGAAAAGGAATTTCTTTATCTTTTAGTTTTTTTAGATCAAAACCTACTATAGAACCTATTCCCCTTTGAAGTAATAAATCTCCATATAAAGTTTTCATTAAACTACTTTTCCCACTTCCAGTTTTACCAATCAAATAATAAAACTCTCCTTGTTTAATAGTAAGATTTACTTTAGATAACACCAAATTATCTCGTTGATAAATATCTGCATTTTCTAAATGTAAGATTGAATTTCCCATGAAATAGTTCTTTATACAAACCTACATAATTTTTTGGATAGATTTTGTGGTATTTTACCCAACTGAATGATGATAATCCTAAAATCAATGCCTATTTTTGAAATATAAATAACCGATTTTAACAAAAAAAATCCAACAAAAAAAGAAATCGTTCGTTTATAGTTTACAGATTCAAAAAAAATGAAAAATCGCTATAATTATTTACACATACTAGTATTGTTTTTTTCTATGCAATATGCTCAAATTTATGGTCAGCAAACAGAAATAGACACCAATATTCAGAGCGAATATAATCATGCAATTAAACTCTTTAATAGCAAAGCATATGCAGCTTCCCAAAAATACTTTATTAAAGTTTCTGAAAAATCAACTATTAAAAATGATTTAAAAGCAAATGCTGATTATTATGATGCCATGTGTGCAATAAAATTAAATCAAACAAATGCAGATAAAAAAGTAATACGATTTGTAAATAATTATCCTTCTAGTACAAAAAAAGACAGAGCATACTTTAATGTAGGTAATTACTATTTTGCCAATAAAAAAGCAGCATACGCTTTAAAGTGGTATTCAAAAGTAAATTTAGAAGCCCTTTCTTTAGCCAATAAAAAAGAGTTAAATTTTAAAATGGGTTATGCATTTCTGTCAACCAGAAACCTAGATTTAGCAAAAAATAAGTTTGTTTTATTAATCAATGACCCAAAATACGGGAATGACTCTCGCTACTACTTTGGGTATATCTCCTACAAACAAGAGGATTATGAAATTGCAGAAAAAACCTTGGAGGAAATTGCAGATGATGAAGCTTACAAAAGTGAAGTAACTTATTACTTATTGGATATTAGTTTTAAGGCTGGACGATTTGAAAAATGTATTGAAGTGGGACAAAAACTACTTGAAAATGCAAAACCTAAAGAAGTTTCTGAAATTTCAAAAATTATTGGTGAGAGTTATTTCAATCTTAAAAAATATAAAGAATCTATCGACTATTTGAAAGCTTATAGAGGTAAAAAAGGAAAATGGAATAATACCGATTACTATCAATTAGGCTATGCTTTTTTTAAACAAAATGATTTTGAAAATGCTGTCAATAATTTCAATAAAATAATTGACGAAAAAAATAATGTTTCGCAAAAAGCATATTACAATTTAGGTGAATGTTATATTTATCTGAAAAAAAAACCAGAAGCTCTGAATGCATTTAAAAGTGCCAGTGAAATGAGTTTTGATTTAAAGGTAAAAGAAGATGCCTCATTAAACTATGCAAAGCTCAGCTATGAGGAAGGAAATCCTTATGAAAATGTTGCAGAGGTACTTCAGTTTTTCTTAAAAACTTATCCAAAATCTCCAAGTTATGAGGAGATTAATGGTTTAATGGTTACCTCTTATTTATATCAACAGAATTATCAAGGAGCTCTCGATTTTTTGAGTAAAAATAAAACCAAACAAAATGAAGACTTAATTAAAGAGGTTTCTTATTACAGAGGAATACAGTTATTTAATACGAGTAACATGCCGAAGGCTCTTCCCTATTTTGAGCAAGGAAAATACGCTGTTGAATCTTCCATTAAAGCATTGTCTTTTTATTGGTGTGCAGAAACAAATTTTAGATTAGGAAATTACCAGAAAAGTATAGATGATTTAATTAACTTTAAAAAAATTGCATCAAAAGAAAGTGAAGAATTCCAATTAGTAGATTATAATTTGGGATACGGCTACTTTAAACTGAAACAATACTCAACCTCAGCAAAAGTCTTTCAGGACTTCATAAATACAAAACAAAAAGATCTGTCTTTAGTAGATGATGCAACGATTAGGATGGGAGATAGTTTTTTTGCCATCAAAGAATACCGTAAATCTATAGATGCTTACAAAAAAGTTCTTGATCAGCTTGGAAACAGTTCTGATTATGCTCAATATCAAATAGCTATGTGTTTCGGCTTCTTAGAAAAGAATACTACCAAAATAACTGAATTAGAAAGTTTACTAAATAATTTTAATTTATCAAATTTCAGAGATGATGCATTGTTTCAGTTGGGAAATACATATTCTTCTCAAAAAAAAACCAAAAAAGCTCATCAAGCTTACAAAATCTTATTTCAAGACTTCCCAAAAAGCTCTTATATTCCTAGAGCTCTATTAAGAGATGGATTACTGTTTTACAATGATGATGAAAATAAAAAAGCTTTAAAAAAATACCAAGAAATTGTTTCAAATTACCCAAATTCTGTAGAGGCAAGAGAGGCTGTTACCAATGCAAAAAATGTATACATAGATCTTGGAACTGTTGATGAATATGCTCTCTGGGTTCAAGGAATTAGTTTTGTGAATATTACTAATGAAGAAATTGACAATACAACTTATCAATCTGCAGAAAATAAATTTTTAGAAAACGATACTCCATCAGCCATTAAAGGTTTTAAGAAATATATTGAAACTTTTCCCGATGGTCTTCATGCTTTACAAGCAAACTTTTATTTAGCTCAATTACTCGTTAATAAAGAATTATATGAAGAGTCGGTAAAACACTATCAGTATGTAATATCTCTTCCTCAAAGTGAGTTTAGTGAAGAAGCTCTCAATAAATTATCACAAATTTTATTAGAAAAAGAAGATTGGGAATCTGCCATTCCCCTGCTAGTAAGACTAGAACAAGAAGCAAACTTGATCTTGAACATTATATACGCCCAGAGTAATTTAATGAAAGGTTATTATAAATTACAAGATTATACAAAATCAGTTATTTATGCAGAAAAAATATTATTACAAGACAAAATAGATGCTACAGTAGAGTATGATGCTAAAATTATTATTGCTCGATCTGCCTTTCAAACGGAAGATTATATCAAAGCAGAAGAGTTTTATACTGAAGTAGAACGAAATGCAAATGGAGAATTAAAAGCGGAAGCATTGTATTATAGCGCTTATTTTACCAATAAGAAAAAAGAGTATGATGTTTCAAATAAAATAATACAAACAATCACATCTGATTTCTCTACCTATAAATATTGGGGAGCAAAAAGTTTTATTATCATGGCTAAAAACTATTATGCTTTGGAAGATTCTGATCCATATCAAGCCACTTATATTTTAGAAAATATTATTAAGAATTTTTCTCAATTTAGTGATATCATAAATGATGCAAAAAGTGAATTAAAGAAGATAAAACTAAAAGAATCTAAAACAAATAACTCGGTAACAACTCCTAAAAATTAAGACTGATGAAAAAATATAGTTTCGTATTAATTTTAATAATGAGTTTAGGTCAAGTTTTCTCTCAAAAAAAACCTAAAAAGAAGGATTCTATTGTTGAAGTAATTAATGTAATTACATCATACACTCCAACAATTTCAGATGCTTTTAAAATCAAGAAAACACCAAAAATTATTTTAAGCAATACGATCTCAAAGAAAAAATTAAGTTACTCCATTTTTTCGGCTCCTGTTGCCTCTACATTTGTCCCAAAAAGTGGTGTAGTTAAGGGGATTGATGTTGGTAAAAAAGAACGACTTTTTGATAATTACTTAGCACTTGGATTTGGAAATTATACCACTCCTTTCATAGAATTTTTCTTACATCAAAATAGAAAGTTTGAAACTGATTATGGTATATATTTGAAATATACATCCTCAGAAAATGGAGTAAAAAATACATTTTTAAACAATGAGTTTTCTACTCTGAATCTAGGTGGATTTTACTTGAAGGAAGAGAGAGGTTTTACATGGAAAATTGGTGGAAACATGTATCAAAAACAATATAATTGGTATGGTTTACCAAACATCTCTTTTGACAATAACACCATCAACTCAATTGCAGCTAAGCAAACATATGGTTTTTATGAGGTAGAAAGTGAAGTTGTTTTTGAAGATTCATATTTTGATAATATTAAAGGAGCTTTGAGTCTTTTTGATGATAAATTTGGGAGTAAAGAAGTTGGTTTTTTATTAAAACCATCTTTAAAAATACCATTAGGTTTCATAAGTAAAAACCTCTCAGAACTAGAACTTCAAACTAATATAAATTACTTACAAGGTGAATTTGAACAAAACTATCTAAACAATAGCAATATAAAATACAGTTTTTTTAATCTGGGAATTCATCCAGTTTACAGAGTAAATTGGAATAAATTATCTATCAAGTTAGGCTCAAAAATATATCTAACCTCAGATATAAAAAATAGTTTAACAGATATTCTTGCTTATCCAGATCTAGAAATAACCTATCCAGTAATTTCCAATTTAATTAATTTTTATGCAGGAGCTAGTGGAGATCTTCATATGAATTCTTTCCAGAATTTTAGCGAACAAAATCCGTTTGTCTCTCCTACTCTTTTCTTAACTCAAACTAATGAACAATACAATCTATTTGGAGGAATTAATGGAATCATCTCATCAAACATAAGTTTTAATGTTAAAGCTAGTTATAAGAGTGATGAAGACCATGCATTGTTTGTGAGAAACAACTCTAAATCAAATGGTGTTTTTAATGCCTCAACATCATTATTAGGTTATGAATATGGAAACTCATTTAATGTTTTTTATGACGATATTAGTACCCTATCAATTTTTGGAGAAATTGAGATTGATGCTAGTAAAAGATTTTCTATTGGTGCTACTATTCAAATAAATTCATACTCAACAACCTTTCAACAAGAAGCCTGGAATTTACCTAAGATTGAGGGAGCAATTTATGGGAAATATAAAAACAATAACTGGTACGCCAATGCTAATATTTTCTTTGTTGGTAGTCGTATGGATGTTCAATATAATGGAACATTCCCATCTACAATAGCAAGTATTGAATCATTAGATGCTTTTACAGATATGAATCTAAATGGAGGCTATCATTTTAGTGATTTTTTTAGTGCATTCGTTAAACTTAATAATATTTTAGGGACCGATTACGATCGATACGCAAATTATAATGTTCTTGGGTTTCAAGCGTTGGCAGGAATTACCTATAAATTTGATTTTTAAAACAATCATTCGATGATTAGAAATTAAAGTAAAATATATTCAAAACTTTCCGTAAATTTAAGGTTCTCAATAATTAACACTAACTATGAAAAAAATTATTTTTTTAATTGCTGTTGTTATTCTCTTCGCATGCAATACAAAAGAACCAAATACCAATACCTCTCAAGAATTATCAAATCAAGAAAAAGCAGATGCTAAAAATATCAAAAATATTTTTGATACGGCACTAACAGAAGGACAATCCTATGAGTGGCTTCGCGATTTAACTTCAAATGTTGGCGGTAGACTTTCAGGATCTCCGGAGGCGCAAAAAGCTGTTGAATGGGGGGAAGCTTTAATGAAAGAAATTGGATTAGATTCTGTTTGGCTTCAACCAGTAATGGTACCTCATTGGGTTAGAGGCACTAAAGAAGTTGCTAACTATCGTATTAATGGGAAACTAAAACAGGTGCCTATTTGTGCTCTTGGCTTTTCTGTAGCTACTCCGTCAAATGGAGTTACGGCAGAAGTTATTGAAGTAAAAAGTTTAGAGGAAGCCGAAGCGCTAGGGTTAAGGATGAAAGATAAAATTGTATTTTTCAATCGTCCTTTTGACAATACGTTAATCAATACATTTAAAGCTTATGGTGGTTGTGTAGACCAGCGAGTTCAGGGAGCTGCAGTTTGTGGAAAATATGGTGCAAAAGGAGTAATAGTTAGATCTATGACTAATGGGTTGGATGATTATCCTCATACAGGTACAATGTCTTACGGAGATTTACCAAAAGAACAATACATTCCTACAGCTGCCATTAGTTCTAGAGCTGCAAGTATCTTAAGTACTGACTTAAAAAACAACCCAACTTTAAAATTTTACTTTAAACAACAATGTAAAACACTTCCAGATGCACCATCTTTTAATGTGGTTGGAGAAATTAAAGGTTCTGAAACACCTCAAAATATTATGGTTGTGGGCGGACATCTTGATTCTTGGGATTTAGGAGATGGAGCTCATGATGATGGAACTGGTATCGTACAATCGTTGGAAGTTGCTTACCTATTAAAGAAGAACAATGTTCATTTAAAAAACACCCTGCGTGTGGTATTCTTTATGAATGAAGAAAATGGAACTCGTGGTGCAAAAAAATATGCAGAAATGTCAAAATTAAATAATGAGACTCATATTGGTGGAATAGAATCTGATGCTGGTGGGCACACACCAAGAGGTTTTTCAATTGATGCAAATGCATCAAACACTGCACTTGTACAAAGTTGGAAAAAATTATTAGCCCCATACGGATTGCATGATCTCGACAAAGGAGGAAGCGGTGCAGATATTTCTCCATTAAAAGGAGAATCTGTAACCTTGGTAGGGTACAGGCCAGATAGTCAGCGATACTTTGACTATCATCATACTAGTACAGATACCTTTGATAAAGTAAATAAGCGAGAGTTAGAATTAGGAAGTGCATCCATGACTAGTTTAATATACCTGATGGATAAGTACCTTTACACCGATACCCCAGTAAAGCCCTAATTTATATAAAACTATATGTTTATACTTAAAGTTATTTTTGCTGGATTTTTTATATATGCAGGAATCATGCATTTTATTAAACCTAGATTTTTTAACCATTTTATCCCTGCTGGTCTTCCAAAATTAGCTGTAAATTATATAGCAGGTTTTATTGAATTTTTTTTAGGTATAGGTTTATTTTTCCCAGCCTTTACAAATGATGCTTCGTTAGGAATTTTCATCTTATTGATATTGTTTCTGCCTATTCATATTTGGGATGCAACAAAGATAAAACCAGCTATAGGGTCAAAAAAGTTAGCATATATTAGAATACCGCTGCAATTTTTATTAATGTATGGTGCCTATCTAATTTATCTGTATTCATTACCAATTACCTAATAATTAACCCATGAAAAAAATTATTTATTCTCTGAGTTTGCTTCTATTTTTTTCCTCTTGCAAACAACAACAAGTAGATTTAATTGTAACCAACGCTACCATCTATACTGTAAATGATGCTTTTAGTAAAGCAGAGGCATTTGCAATTAAAGATGGAAAATTTGTTGCTGTGGGTTCTACATCAGAGATAATCACTAAATATACCTCTAAAGAAATCCTTGACGCTAATGGAAAAACCATTGTTCCTGGCCTAATAGATGCCCATTGCCACTTTTTCAGAATGGGATTGCAACAACAAAAAGTTTCTTTAGAAGGTACCAAAAGTTATGATGAAGTATTAGAAAGACTCATCACTTTTCAAAAAGAAAAGAATGTAAATTTTATAACGGGTCGAGGATGGGATCAAAATGATTGGGAAGTGAAAGAATTTCCAACTAAGGAAAAATTAGATATTCTATTTCCTAATACTCCGGTAGCTATTCGAAGAATTGACGGTCATGCTCTGCTGGCAAATCAAGCGGCTATAGACATTACAAAAGTTACAAAAAATACTCCGGTTACTGGTGGTGAAATCATTGTAAAAGATGGAAAAATGACAGGTGTTTTTATTGATGCTGCTATGGATTTTATTCAGGTACCAAAACCAACTAAACTAACATCAATACAAGGATTGAAAGATGCGCAACAAATTGCTTTTTCTTATGGTCTAACTACTGTTGATGACGCTGGACTAGATCAATCCACTGTAGAACTCATAGATAGTTTACAACAAGAAAATGAATTGAAAATTCGCATTTACGCAATGATTTCAGCTACTCAAAAAAATCTAGATTATTACATAAATAAAGGAATTATTAAGACCGACAGGTTACATGTCCGATCCTTTAAAATTTATGGAGATGGTGCTCTTGGATCACGAGGTGCTGCCATGAGAAAATCATATAGTGATCGAAGCAATCATTTTGGCGCTTTAATTTATAAACCAGAGCGTTACAGAGAAATGGCAAAACAAATTGCTGCTTCAGAATATCAAATGAATACACACGCCATTGGAGATTCTGCAAATACATGGATTTTGAAGACCTATAAAAAATTTCTTCAAGGAAAAACAAACAAACGCTGGAGAATTGAACATGCTCAAATAATAGCTCCAGAAGACTTTACGTTGTTTGAAAATGTGATTCCTTCTATACAGCCAACCCATGCTACTTCTGATATGTATTGGGCACAAGACAGAATTGGAAAAGAACGAATGAAAGGAGCTTATGCCTACAAGGATTTATTAGAGGTCTACGGTAAAGTAGTTTTAGGAACAGATTTCCCTGTTGAACAAGTAAATCCTTTTTTAACATTTTATGCAGCAGCTGTAAGAAAAGATACAGATGGATACCCTGATGGTGGTTTTCAAATAGAAAATAGACTCTCTAGAGAAGAAACTTTAAAAGGAATGACTATTTGGGCAGCCTATTCAAATTTTGAAGAAAATGAAAAAGGAAGTATTGAAGTAGGAAAATTAGCTGATTTTACAATATTAGATCAAAATATTATGATCATTGATGCCGCAAAAATTCCTAAAACTAAAGCAACAGCTACTTATGTGAATGGAGAAAAGGTTTATTAAAATAATCAAAGTATATTCGCGTAAAAATAATCAAAACATCAAAATGAAAAGAGCTGTCTATTTAATTGCATCATTCCTTTTTTTTATTTCTTGTTCAACTAAAACTGATTCTACCTTTGAACCTGAAACTGAAGCAGATATCATACAATACATTGAGGACAATAACTTAAATGCAACCAGAAGTAACTCAGGATTGTATTATGTAATAAATAATGAAGGGTCCGGTGCTAGACCAACCAGTACATCAAATGTTACTGTAGCTTATAAAGGATATTTCTTGGACGGAGTTGTTTTTGACGAAAGTAGTTCTAGTGGAATTTCTTTTGGATTAAATCAGGTAATTGAGGGATGGACAGAAGGAATTACATATTTTAAGGAAGGTGGAGACGGAATATTATTAATTCCATACAATTTAGGATATGGAGAATCTGGTAGGGGTTCTATCCCTGGTGGTTCTGTTCTAATTTTTGATATTCGACTACTTAGTGTGAACTAATTTCATAAAAAGGATGAATTAGATAGAAGTATTCTACTTCAACCATTTTTATTAGTTTAGAACTGATTTTACAAATGTATTAGTTTTTTCTACTCCATTTTTCTCTAAACTTTCTATAAAAGCAGAACCTATAATGGCACCGTTTCCATACTCACATGCTTTAGAAAAAGTTTGATGATCAGAAATTCCAAAACCTATAATTAATTTACTTTTCAAGTTCATAGATTTGATTCTTTTAAAATAGGCTAATTGCTCTTCAGAGATTTCTCCTTTTGCTCCAGTAATGGAGCTTGAAGCAACCATATAAATGAAACTTTGAGTGTACGAATCTATTTTTAAAATTCTCTCTATTGAAGTTTGTGGCGTAATTAAAAATACATTATTGAGTCCGTAAGAATTAAATAATGATTGATAATGATTTTCATATTCAACCATTGGTAAGTCTGGTAAAATTAATGTGTCTATTCCACAATCAACTACTTTTTGACAAAATTTCTCTTCTCCATATTTTAATAATTGATTCAGATAACCCATCAAAACTAGTGGTGTGTTATTAGTTGCTTTAATTTCTAATAGTTGATCAAAAACTACATCCAAATTCATTCCATTTTGCAATGCCTTTTGACTACTTTTCTGAATTGTAGGACCATCAGCTAAAGGATCAGAATATGGAAGACCCACTTCAATAAAATCTACAGCAGCATTACTTAACTCTTGAATCACTTTTGCAGTATCCTCTAACTCAGGGAAACCTGCAGTAAAGTAAATTGATAAGTTATTTACTGGTTTTTCTTCTAATAAATTAAAAATTGAACTCACGATTAGATTTTTATAAGTTTGCGTTTAGAAATATGATCTGCAATATAATCCCATAAAGAAATTCTTACTTGTAAAGATTGCTTGGCTGTTGCTAAAACTTCATCCCATTTTTGTTGATTATCGCCACACATCTCAACGATCATTTCTAATGAAAGAGGTCCATGAGAATCTCCATCTAATTCAACATGTCTATTTAAATAATATAAAAAATCTTTAAAAGATTCTTTATCCTGAGTTTGTTGAATGATTTCAACAAACATATCTGGTATTAAATCTTCTCTACCGAAAGTGAAGGCTGAAGCAACTTTATGAGCATCATTACTATAAATTGTATTAAAAGTAACTTCTACAAAGTTTTTTACAGCTTTAGAAACTTTTGCCATATGTAGTGCTTCACTTACTGAACGATTATTGGAGATTTCATTCATGAAGGTTTCAATTTTTTCAGTATTAGAACCCATCTTACTCATGGCTTCAAGATACATTTCGAAATGACTTTTAGTTTCTCCTGTAAGATCTTCATCGCTTTCTTCCGCTAACGCAATTTCATTAATGAACTGAGTAAGCTTCCCTTTTTTTCTGGGAACCCAAGGAATAGAAACGCATGTTAATTCTCTTTGAAGAGTTTTCAGTAATGACATAAAATCCCAAACTGCAAAAACATGATCCTGTGTAAAAATCTTTATATCTTCAATAGTCTCTAACTCTTGATAAAGTCTATGTGATTTTAATTCTTGTCTTAAACCTTTAATTTCTTTTTGAATGTGTTCTATACTCATTATTCTAAATGTTTAATAAATGTTTCCAAATCTTTGTCTCCTCTTCCAGATAAATTAATAACAACAACTTGATTTTTTTTTAATGTTAATTTTGGTAAAACTGCCAATGCATGTGCAGTTTCTAAAGCAGGAATTATTCCTTCCAACTTCGTTAACTCATATGCAGCATCTAAGGCCTCTCTATCTGTTGCATTCATAAACGTTGCTCTCTTGCTCTCATACAAGAATGCATGTAACGGACCAACTCCTGGATAATCTAGTCCTGCAGAAATAGAATATGGTTCCTTTATTTGTCCGTACTCGTCTTGCATTAAGATTGTTTTACTTCCATGAATAATCCCTACTTCTCCTAATTGTGATGTAGCAGCACTTTCACCTGAATAAACACCCAAACCAGCTGCCTCAACAGCAATCAACTCTACGTTTTCATCATCCATAAAATGATAAAATGCTCCAGCAGCATTACTACCTCCACCCACACAGGCTATGATAGTATCTGGTGTTGTTTTACCAGTTTTTTCTTTTAATTGCCATTGAATTTCTTCTGATATAACCGCTTGTAAGCGAGCAACCATGTCTGGATGAGGGTGAGGTCCAACCACAGAACCAATCATGTAGAAAGTTTCTGGATGTTGAATCCAATATCTAATAGCTTCATTGGTAGCGTCCTTTAGTGTTTTACTCCCACTTGTTGCAGGAACTATGGTAGCGCCTAACATTTTCATACGAGCAACATTAGGTGCTTGTCTTACAATGTCTTTTTCTCCCATAAAAACGGTACAATCAAGCCCCATTAATGCACAAACTGTTGCCGTTGCTACGCCATGCTGTCCAGCTCCTGTTTCGGCTATAATTTTTGTTTTGCCTAATTTCTTTGCAATCAGTACTTGCCCAATGGTGTTATTTATTTTATGCGCTCCTGTATGATTTAAATCCTCACGTTTTAAGTAAATATAAGCTCCGTATTTTTCTGATAGACGTTTTGCCAAATACAATGGACTTGGGCGTCCAACATACTCTTTTAATAAATCCTTGTATTCTTGTTGAAATTCTTCAGATTCAATAATTTGAATATAATTATCCTCTAACTCTTTTACATTAGGAAATAATAATTCTGGAACAAATGCCCCACCAAATTGTCCAAAATAACCGCTTTTATCTGGATGAAATTTTGATTTCATAATCTAACTGATTCTTAAATTTTCTCACTTTATTAATATTCTTATCGCCTGGCTTATCTTCAAACTTACTATTGATGTCTATAGCATATATTGGTAATCCAGTTACTTTAATATTTTTAACTAATTCCACATCATTGGGTCCTATTCCTCCACTTAAAAAAAAGGGTTTCGTGAAAGGATATCCTTTTAAAATAGACCAATCAAACTTTATTCCATTGCCTCCTCGATTTTTCCCTTTTGTGTCGAAAAGAAAATAATCTACTTCTTTTTCAAACGGTATTAACTGCTCAAATTGAACCGTTGTATTTAACCCAACTACTTTGATAATCTCAATTTTATTTGAAAACTGACTCTTTAACTCTCTAATATAAGGTACAGACTCATCGCCATGAAGTTGAACTGCATCAAGTTGATACTTCTTAATTTTAGAAAGAACAATAGGCACTTCTTCATTTACAAAAACACCTGTTTTTTTTATACTTTTTGAAAGTGATGGTATCACTCCCTTAAAATTTCTTTGTGAATGTTCATAGAAAATAAATCCCAAATAATCGGGGTTCAAATCTGCAACAGATTTGATATTTTCAATATATTTCATTCCACAAACTTTAAGCTTCATTTTTTATCTAATTTGACTAATAAATGACTCACATGCCTCACCAGGATTGTCAGTTTTCATGAAGTTTTCTCCAATTAAAAATCCATTGAAACCATACTCCTTAAGACCCGAAATAATTCTAGGATCACTCAAGCCACTCTCTGATATTTTTACACAATCATCAGGGATTTGATTTGCTAGATTTACAGAATTTTCAAGATCTACCTCAAATGTATTAAGGTTTCTATTGTTAATTCCAATAATTTTATTGTGAAGATCTATCTTATCTAAATCTTCTTGAGTGTGCACCTCATACAGCACTTCCATCCCTAGGTCTTCAGCTAATTTTCCATAATTTTTAAGCTCTTCTTTTGTTAAACAAGCAGCTATCAATAAAATTACATCTGCTCCAATTGCTTTAGCTTCCACAATTTGGAAACCATCTACAATAAAATCTTTTCGCAAAATTGGTTTGGCAGTGTTAATAGTTCTAGCTTTCATTAAATCTACCATGGTTCCACCAAAAAATGAAGTATCTGTTAAAATAGATTGCGCTGCTACATTGGCATCTAAATACCCATTAGTAACTTCCTCTATGGAAGCTTTGTCATTAATAACCCCTTTGGAGGGTGATTGCCTTTTAAATTCGGCAATAATTCCTGATGAATTTACCTCTAACAATGATTTTTTTAACGATAGTGGAGTTCTCTGAAACAAAGGACTTCCTACTAATTTTTTTAGTGGAACATCTGACTTTATTTTAGTGATTTCCTTCTTTTTAAAAGCTATTATTTTATCTAATATTGTCATGATGAGCAGTTGGTAATTAATTTGTGTAAACATTGAGATGCCTTTCCACCGAGCAAAGAACCCTCTGCAGTATTGTAAGCCTCTTCAAACGTAAGGTTTTTATCTATAATTTTTAACGCATAAGCAGCGTTGGCAAGAACCACACTATTTTGGGCTTTTGTTCCTTTTCCTTCAATAATATTTTTAAAAATCTTAGCAGCATCTTCAACAGAATTGCCTCCATAAATTTCAGATTGAGAAATTCTTTCTAGACCATTATCTTCTGGATTAATTAGTTGTTCTCCAGATTTGGTAAATAATTTAAAACCACTGGTAAGAGATATTTCATCATATCCATCAAGCCCATGAATAATTCCATATTGACTTTTTTCATCTTGTAGAATATAATTGTATAATCTAGCTATTTCTAAATTAAAAGTACCCAACATTAAATTTTGAGGCGAACTTGGATTCACCAATGGTCCTAACATATTAAAAAATGTTTTCAAAGCCAATGCTTTTCTTGTTGGCCCAACAGCTTTCATGGCTGGGTGAAATTTTGGTGCATGTAAAAAACAAATATTTGCTTTCTCTAAATGACTTCTTAAAGTAGCTTCATTATTTGTAAACTCATACCCAAAACTTTGTAACATATCTGAAGAACCTGATTTTGAGGATACACTATAATTCCCATGTTTTGCAACTTTCTGACCAGTTCCTGCCACCACAAAAGAAGTGATTGTTGAAATATTAAACGTGTCTTTACCGTCTCCTCCTGTACCAACTATATCTATGGTGTTATATTCAGATAAATCAACTTTAATTGCCAATTCTAACAAGGCCTCTCTAAAACCAGCAAGTTCATCAACAGTGATTGGACGCATCATAAAAACAGTCATAAAAGAAGCTAAATGAGCCTCATTAAAAGCTCCTCTGGCAATCTTTATCAAAATCTGTTTTGCTTCAGGCTTTGATAGTTTTTTATATTGATATAATTGATTTAATATGTTTTTCATTTGTCAAATAATCTTAAATGAGTCGTTATTATTTTCTAGAACTTTCTTTTAAAATTTATTTCTTGTAAGCATCTATAAAATTTTTAACTATTTGTTCTCCTTGATCTGTTAAAATTGACTCCGGATGAAATTGAACTGCACTAATTGGAAAATGTTTATGACGAATTGCCATTATTCCTGCTGCTTCGTCTTTTGCAGTTATCTCTAACTCGGTAGGAAAGTTTTGATTGGATGCTATCCAAGAATGATATCTCGCTGCTTTGAATTTTACTGGGATATTTTTAAAAATAATCGCATTAGATATAATCACTTCCATCTCGGTAGCAACTCCATGATATACCTCATCCATATTAATTATTGTTCCTCCAAAAACTTCAACAATTGCCTGTAAACCAAGGCATACTCCAAAGATTGGTTTTTTACCAGCATACCTTGATATAATTTCTTTAAGAATTCCTGCTTCATCGGGAATTCCTGGTCCTGGAGATAACATTATCATATCAAAGATGTTAATTTCATCAATTGAAATTTCATCATTCCTAACAACCGTTGGATATTCATTTGTTATCTTTTCAACCATGTGAACTAGGTTGTAAGTAAACGAATCGTAATTGTCTATAATTAGTATTTTCATCTTAAATTTTTTCAGCTAAAATCAATGCCTTTTTTAATGCTGCCAGTTTATTATTAACCTCTTGTAATTCTTTCTCTTCATCTGAACGAATCACTATCCCTGCCCCTGCTTGATAATATAATTTATTTTGTTTGCTCACAAAAGAGCGAATTGCTATTGCTAAATTTACAGATCCATCCAATCCAATAATACCTACAGCTCCTCCATAAAATCCGCGAGATTGATTTTCATATCTATCTATTAATTCCATTGCTTTATATTTAGGAGCACCGCTTAACGTTCCTGCAGGAAAAGTATCTCCAACAATAGTCATAGGGTTTTCTTTGATGTTTCCTTGAACAGTTGACACCAAATGAATGACATGGCTAAAAAACTGAACCTCTTTAAAAACCGCTACACTTACCTCCTCTGCATGTTTACTAAGATCATTTCTAGCTAAATCTACCAACATTACATGTTCTGCCGTTTCTTTTTCATCTTCTGACAATAACTTACCAAGCTTTATATCTTGGGCCATATCTCCCGTTCTTCTAAAAGTTCCTGCAATAGGATTTATTGTTGCTTTTCCAGCATTTATTTTTATTTGAGCTTCAGGTGAAGATCCCATCAATTTAAAACTTCCATAATCGAAATAAAACAAGTATGGGGACGGATTTATAGAACGTAATGCTCTATACACATTAAATTCATCACCCTTAAATTTTTGCTGAAACTGACGAGATAATACCAATTGAAAAACATCACCTCTTTTACAATGAAGTTTTGCTTTTTTTACATAATCTTTGAAGTCACTATCTGTACAGTTTGAAGATTCTTCACCAATAATTTCAAAAGATTGAGTATTAAAGGCGTGTGACTCTATAATAGTTTCTATATCAGAAATTCTAGAAGCTGTTCCCTCTTCTACGTTTTCAATAAGAATCATCTCATCGTTAAAATGATTGATCGCTATTATAAATCGATAAAAACCATATTGCATGAATGGTATTGAAGAATCTGCTTGCTTGGTTGCGAATTTAATTTTTTCAAAATACTGAACACTATCATAAGTAGTATAGCCATACAATCCATTGAATGACTTTAAAGATTCATCACAATCCAAATCGATACTTTGGCTAAATTTTGAAAATAATGTATAAAAATTACCCTCTACTTGATCTTTAAAAACTGTATTACCGTTCTGATTTATCGAGAATTGATGATTTTCTACTTTCATGGAAACTACTGGCTCTATGCAAATGAAAGAGTAGCTCTCCTCTTTACTATGGTAGTCTGAACTTTCCAACAGTAGTGTATTGGCATATAAATCTCTGAATCTAATATATAACCCAACAGGCGTAATTGTATCTGAGATTCTTGTTGAGCTTATGGTTTTAAATGATACTTTTTTCACTTAGACTGAATTTATATTCAATATTAAATTTTACGTGTCTGCTGAACAAATTCAGCATAAAAAAAAGCTTATCGTGAGATAAGCCTTTTAGAATATGATATATACATGTTTGGTCCTCACTTATTTAGATAAAAGAATTCCACCACCATGTATTTTGTTGTCTTTTCATTACACTACAAATTTAAACCCTCAATTTAAATATGACAAGTTTTATTATATCTTTTTTTTAACCATTTATAATATGTAAGGCAAGCAATACAATTATATTTAAATAAGTTACATGTTATAGTTTTTTATTAAAAAAAAATTATAAATTAAAACTAAATAATATTATTTTATTCTTTTTATAAACTTTATTACCATTCTTTGCACAGATTTTACAATCATCTAATTTTAAATAAATAAATTGAGAATATGTGTGGTATAGTGTGTGCATTTGATTTAAAGGAAAGATCAGAAAAATTAAGACCTCAAATTTTAGAAATGTCTAAATCTATTAGACACAGAGGACCAGATTGGAGTGGTATTTATAGTAACGATAAGGCTATTTTAGCTCATGAAAGACTTGCAATTGTAGATCCTGCTTCAGGGAAACAACCCCTATTTAGCGAAGACAAACGACTTGTTTTGGCAGCTAATGGTGAAATCTATAACCATCAAGAATTAAGAAAACAATTTGTAGCTGGTGAAGAGAATGAATCTGAGGGTTCCTACAAATTTCAGACCCAATCTGATTGTGAAGTGATTTTGGCATTGTATCAAGAAAAGGGAAGTGCCTTTTTAGATGATTTAAATGGCATTTTTGGATTTGCTGTTTATGACTGTATTAAAGACGAATATTTGATTGCCAGAGACCATATGGGTATTATTCCTTTGTATATAGGTTGGGATAAAAATGGAACATTTTATGTAGCTTCAGAACTAAAAGCTCTTGAAGGAGTTTGTAATAAAATTGAAGTGTTTCCTCCTGGACACTTTTTATCTAGCAAAGACGGAAAACTTACCAAATGGTATGATCGGGATTGGATGGATTTTGAGGCTGTAAAAGAAAATCAAACATCCATTGATGAATTAAAAAAAGCTTTAGAAGCTGCAGTTCACAGGCAACTTATGTCTGATGTACCCTACGGCGTATTACTTTCTGGAGGGCTAGACTCATCTATAACCTCTGCTATAGCAAAAAAATATGCACAAAAAAGAGTTGAATCTGGAGATACCCAAGAAGCTTGGTGGCCACAGCTACACTCTTTTTCAATTGGATTGGTTGGATCTCCGGATTTAGCCGCAGCTAAAATTGTTTCAGATCATATTGGAACCATACATCATGAAGTGACCTTTACAATTCAAGAAGGATTAGATGCAATTAGAGATGTTATTTATCATCTAGAAACCTACGATATCACTACTATTAGAGCTTCAACTCCAATGTATTTGTTAGCTAGAGTTATAAAGTCTATGGGAATCAAAATGGTGTTATCTGGAGAAGGTGCAGATGAAATTTTTGGAGGATATTTATATTTTCACAAAGCACCTAACCCTGAAGAGCTTCACAAAGAAACTGTTCGTAAATTGGATAAACTATATCAATATGATTGCCTAAGAGCTAACAAAAGTTTGGCTGCTTGGGGTATTGAGGGTCGTGTCCCTTTTTTGGATAAAGAATTTATGGATGTTGCCATGAGAATAAATCCTCAAGATAAAATGATTAATGGAGAGCGTATGGAAAAATGGGTATTGCGAAAAGCCTTTGAAAGCTTATTACCAGAATCTGTAGCGTGGAGGCAAAAAGAGCAATTTTCAGACGGTGTTGGATATAGCTGGATAGATACTTTAAAAACATTGGTAGATGAAGCAGTGTCTAGTGAACAAATGAAGCAAGCCACTCATCGTTTTCCAAATCAAACTCCAAGAACAAAAGAAGAATTCTATTACCGATCTATTTTTGAAGAACATTTCCCTTCAGATACTGCAGCATTAACAGTGCCATCTGTACCATCTATAGCGTGTAGCACTCCAACTGCATTGGCCTGGGATAAAAGTTTTCAAAATATGAATGAGCCGAGCGGGAGAGCAATTAAAACAGTTCATGAAGATGCCTATTAACCTTAGCTTTGGATGATTTTGCAAAAAACATCAAATAATTAGTGCAATAAATGTCTTAAAATAACTTGTTTTAAGACATTTTATCATTTTATTCATTGCCCTTGTTTTTATAAATCTAAAAGCACCTATTTAAGGGGTTTTAAGATAGGTTTAAGCCATTTACTAGTAATTAACAAATGTTGATAAAACGCAGTAATATCAGCAAACCAGCATTCTTTAAATGCTCATTTTTCGTAAATTTGTTTATATAATTTTCATCACTTTTTTGTGATGATTTTTTATGATAAAAACACTTTAAATTATGAGCGAAGAAATTAAAAATAATTATGATGCTTCCAGTATACAAGCATTAGAAGGAATGGAGCATGTAAGAATGCGTCCTTCCATGTATATTGGAGATGTTGGTGTAAGAGGGCTTCATCATCTTGTTTACGAGGTTGTAGATAACTCCATAGACGAGGCTATGGGAGGACATTGTGACACCATCGACGTGATTATTAATGAAAATAATTCTATTACTACCAAAGACAACGGTCGAGGTATACCGGTTGGAATTCACAAAAAAGAAGGAGTCTCTGCACTGCAAGTAGTCATGACAAAGATTGGTGCCGGTGGAAAGTTTGACAAAGATTCTTATAAAGTTTCAGGAGGTCTTCACGGTGTTGGAGTCTCATGTGTAAATGCCCTATCTGAGCATTTAACAGCTACCGTTCACAAAGAAGGAAAAATTTGGCAACAAGAATACTCTAAAGGTAAAAGCTTATATCCAGTAAAAACAGTTGGTGAAACTGATTTTACAGGTACTATTGTTACTTTTTTACCTGATACTTCCATTTTTGTTCAAACTATTGAATACAGTTATGAGACATTAGCCACTCGTCTACGTGAATTATCTTACTTAAATAAAGGAATTACTATCACTCTTACTGACAAAAGAAGAAAGGATGATGAAGGAAACTTTATTAATGAAACTTTTTTTAGTAACGAAGGTCTTCCAGAATTTATTAAATATTTAGATAGTACTAGAGAACAATTGACATCAAGTGTCATTTCTATGGAAGGTGAAAAGAATGGAATTCCTGTTGAAGTTGCCATGGTATACAACACCTCTTATGCTGAAAATTTACACTCATATGTAAACAATATTAATACCCATGAAGGAGGAACACATCTGTCTGGTTTTAGAAGAGGTTTAACGGGTACTTTAAAAAAATATGCAGACAATTCCGGTTTACTTAAAAATGTAAAATTTGAAATTTCTGGAGATGATTTTAGAGAAGGACTAACTGCCATCGTTTCTGTTAAAGTTGCAGAGCCACAATTTGAAGGGCAAACAAAAACCAAACTTGGTAACAGAGAGGTAACATCTGCCGTTTCGCAAGCAGTTTCTGAGATGCTTACTGATTATCTTGAGGAAAATCCTAACGATGCAAAGACTATTGTACAAAAAGTTATTCTAGCGGCTACTGCTAGACATGCTGCAAGAAAAGCACGTGAAATGGTTCAGCGTAAGACAGTAATGAGTATTGGAGGGTTGCCAGGAAAATTATCTGATTGCTCCGAAACAGACCCAGCTCAATGTGAAATATTTTTAGTTGAGGGAGATTCTGCAGGAGGTACTGCTAAACAAGGAAGGGACAGAAACTTTCAGGCAATTTTACCTTTAAGAGGAAAAATCTTAAATGTTGAAAAGGCGATGCAACATAAAGTTTTTGAAAATGAAGAAATAAAAAATATGTTTACTGCCTTAGGAGTGAGTATTGGTACAGAAGAAGATCCAAGGGCTTTAAACTTATCAAAATTAAGATACCACAAAGTAGTTATCATGTGTGACGCTGATGTAGATGGATCTCATATTGCTACCTTAATATTAACATTCTTTTTTAGGTATATGAAAGAAATGGTTGAGCAAGGATATATTTACATAGCCACTCCTCCACTTTATCTTGTGAAAAAAGGCCAAAAAAGAGAATATGCTTGGGATGATGATCAGCGAGATTTAATTGCCTCAAAGTTGGGAGGTTCTGTTAATATTCAACGATATAAAGGACTTGGTGAAATGAATGCTGAGCAATTATGGGACACAACCATGAATCCTGAATTTAGAACTTTACGCCAGATAACTATTGAAAGCATGACAGAGGCAGATAGAGTTTTCTCAATGTTAATGGGTGATGAAGTTCCTCCAAGAAGAGACTTCATTGAAAGAAATGCTAAATATGCAAATATTGATGCTTAAGTATTAATAACAATACAAACCCCTGCATTAATGTAGGGGTTTGTGCTTTTACTAAAACATAGTGTTCTAAATTTTTCACAAATAAAAATAACAGCTCATTTCACAATATTTTATATCTTAGTAAAAAAATTATCAACCCCCAAAAATAACGACAAATGAAAAAAAGAATTTTAATTCTAATAAGCGTACTTACCCTATCAATACAAACAAAAGCACAAAGCAATTTCGAAAATATTCTTCTTGCTGATGTTAATGATTCTCAAAAACTTTTACAAGCTTATTTTGCTCCAGGAATGGAAGGTTTTATCAATGCAATGAATGGAGGCTGGTATCACACAGCTAAAGTTCATAAAAAACTAGGTTTTGATATTTCAATCGGAGCTAGTGGATCACAAATACCATCTAAAAATAATCTTATTAATATAGCTGCATTAGGGCTTTCTGACAACATAACTTCTGATAAATCGACAACGCCCTCCTTTTCAGGCTCTAGTAATGGAGCTGTATTCCAAGTAACAAAAAATATTGAAGGGCAAAATGTGACAGCAGATTTTACTGCACCAGGAGGTGTTAATTTACCTGCAAACTTAGTGCCAGCTCCAGCCGTTCAAATTGGTGTGGGGCTTCCAGGAAAACTAGAAGCTATGTTGCGATTTGCCCCTAACACAAACATCGGACAAGATCAAGATGATAGTTCTTTAAACATGTTTGGTATTGGTCTTAAAAAAGAAATTACAAGCTGGTTTGGTCCAATAGATAAAACCCCTCTACACGTTTCAATTTTAGCAGCATACACTTCCATGACAGTTAGTTATGAAATAGGTGATATAACTTCTGGACCAATCAGAACTGAAAATGCATTAGCTGAATTTGATTTGAATGCGTTTACTTTACAAGCTATAGCTTCTGTAAACTTTCCTTTCATTAATGTGTATGGTGGATTTGGTTATAATAGAGGATCTTCCTCTTTTAACATGTCTGGCAATTATAATGGAGTATTTGAAACAGGGCTTCCTGTACCAAACAATACTATAACTCAAGTACTGGTACTACCATCTAATTTGGATTTTAATTCGAATGGAATGACTGCAACTATTGGAGCTAGATTAAGTTTAGGATTCTTCAAAATCTATGGAAGTTATGCATTACAAGAATACAACACTGCTAATTTAGGTGTTGCATTTAGCTTTAGATAACTCGCAATGGATTACAACAACAAAAAACAACTCGTTGAGTTGTCTTTTTTTATGATATATATCACATACAAAGATTTTTTATGTTGTATTTTTGTAGAATAATCAATCATTAATTTAAATTAAAAAAAATGAAAATTACAGTTGTAGGAGCAGGTGCTGTAGGAGCTAGTTGTGCAGAGTATATTGCTATAAAAAACTTTGCTTCTGAAGTTGTATTATTAGA
>Ga0209603_1000444_pt1 | contig 50227 bp, 39 predicted proteins | sample COGITO_mtgs_1206_FD_184812 | JGI IMG/M metagenome (GOLD analysis project Ga0209603, IMG submission 184812) | Pelagic marine microbial communities from North Sea - COGITO_mtgs_120607 (SPAdes) (version 2) | ecosystem: Environmental > Aquatic > Marine > Epipelagic ...
CTTTTATGAAATATCCAAAAGAATCTTTGCCTAAAAAACCCACATCACACATTGCAGACAAAAAGTTTGGGGTATTTCAGTCAGAGGTTTCTTTCTTTGAGCATGTCGCTCAACAATTAGGCCTTACCAAACGCGGAAAAAAAGAGGATGTAAGTTACAACCGTCATCCACTGGCCTATTTGGTAGAAGCGGCAGATGATATCTGTTACACCATCATTGATTTTGAGGACGGAATCAATCTGGGGCTCATAGAAGAAGAGTTTGCATTAGAGTATCTAATTGCGCTTGTCAAGCAAACCATAGACACTAATAAGTACAACAAACTAACAGACAGTAAAGATAGATTGACCTACCTAAGAGCTCTTGCTATTGGAGTTTTAATAGAAGAAGCTGTTCAAATATTTGTTGAAAATGAGGCGGCGATTCTTGATGGCAGTTTTACCGGAGCCCTCTTAGATAAAAGTAAATACCAAGCCCAGATTAACGATATTATTAAAATTTCGATATCCAATGTATATCAATCTCAAGAAGTTAAAGAAAAAGAGATTGCAGGCTATAAAATACTCTCTGCACTACTAGACACCTTTACTACAGCGGTTGAGAACTATCATAGTGGCCGGGGGTTACGCCATTACGACACCCTTATTCTGTCTTATTTTGATCCCTCAATTAAAGCCCCGCAATCTGTCTATCAATATACAATGGCTTGTTGTAATTATGTTTCTAGATTAACAGACAGTAATGCCTTGCAAATTTTTCAGAAAATAAATGGAAAAATATAAGGGTTTGTTTTTGTGTTAAAAATGTTAATTATTCATTTTGTAAAGCCTAGTGTAACTATATTCACACTTTTTAATCAATCATCTATTTTTCTTATGAAAAACGTACTATTATTACTTTGTTTTTTTGCACTAAGTTACACAACAGCACAAGAGCACCACAGTGCCATCCAAAACCATTTTAATACCAACAGATCTCAACTAGGTTTAACCCAAGAGGATGTTAGTGATTTTAAAGTAGAATCTTCAACATTTTCCAAGAGTATGAGATTAGATAATGTTTACGTGTCTCAGCGTATATCTGGTATTGAAGTGTTCAATTCTACTTCAGTTTTTGGGATTAGAAATGGTGTTGTAGTTTCTTCAAAAATAGGTTTTACATCAAACACTGCACAAAAAATAAATACCAATAGCCCAGCAATAACTGCTCAAAATGCAATTGAAAAAGCCGCTACAGCAATTGGAATAAGCGCCCCAACTTCTCTGCAGATTCTTGAGACAAAAGAAAATAATAGTTTTGTTTTCAACACAGGTGCGATCTCTTTAAATAACATTCCGGTATCACTAGTCTTTCAGCCAATGCAAGATAATACACTTGTTCTTGCTTGGGACTTAAGTATTTATTTGCTTGATGCAAGTCATTATTATTCTATGAGAATAGACGCTATAACTGGTGCTTTGTTGTCAAGTAATGATTGGGTAATTAGTTGTGATTTTGGAAAACCAACTCATAACCATCTGCCAAATAGCGGTTTCTCCAGTAACTTTTTACATAAACCAGAAAATACGGTTTCTTTTAATACTCAAGGGGGTGTTAGCTACAGAGTTTTCCCTGTACCTTTTGAAAGCCCAAATCACGGTGATGATGAGTTGGTTATAGATCCTGCAAACCAAGATGCCTCTCCTTTTGGATGGCACGATACAAATGGAGTAGCAGGGCCAGAGTTTACCATAACTAGAGGTAATAATGTAATCGCCCGAGATGATATAGATAATAATAATAGTGGAGGCGCTTCTCCAGATGGAGGTAGTTCATTAACCTTTGATTTTCCTTTTAATTTTAATGCTGCCCCTGTAGAGATGTTACCTGCAGCAACAACAAATTTATTTTACTGGAATAACATCATGCATGATGTGTACTACCAGTATGGCTTTGATGAAGCAAGCGGAAACTTCCAAGCAAATAACTATGGAAATGGTGGTAGCGATGACGATTTTGTGGATGCTCAAGCTCAAGATGGAGGTGGTACCAATAATGCTAATTTTGCAACTCCGCCAGACGGTTTCAATCCAAGAATGCAGATGTATTTATGGAACGCTGCCCCGGGAGGTAGTTTGTTAAACATAGATGGAAGTCTTGCTGGAGACTACCCTGCTGTATCTGCTAATTTTGGCGCTGAGCTGCCAGATGATACTCCCATCGTTGGACAACTTGCACTGGCTATTGACGATAATCAAGGAGTTTCTGAAGATCCTTATGATGCTTGTGATGCCCTTACAAACGGGCCAGATTTAAATGGAAACATTGCAGTTATAAGAAGGGGAGAATGTCAATTTGGGTTTAAAGTATTGGCTGCAGAAACTCAAGGTGCTATTGCGGTTATTATTGTTAACAATGTACCAGATGCACCTATTGTTATGGCTCCAGGAGAAGTTGGAGACCAAGTTACTATCTCATCTGTTATGATCTCTCAAGAAGATGGAGAAGCCATCATTGCAGCGTTGCTTGCTGGTGAACAAATACAAGGATCTTTAGCAAATCAAATCCAATACCAAATAGATGGTGATTTGGATAATGGAATTGTAGCTCATGAATACGGTCATGGAATTTCAAAAAGGCTCACAGGAGGAAGATTCAATACAAATTGTTTGTCAAATGATGAGCAAATGGGAGAAGGTTGGAGTGACTGGTTTGGTCTAATGCTCACATTAAGAGAAGGAGATCAACCACAAGATGTTCGTGGCATTGGTACTTATGCCTCTGGTCAAGCTACAAATGGAGGTGGTATTAGAGAAGCACCTTACACCACAGATTTTTCTATTAATAATTACACCTATGATGATGTAGATGGTAATGTTACTGTACCCCACGGAGTAGGTTTTGTGTGGGCAACCATGCTATGGGAAATGACTTGGGATTTGATAAATCAATATGGTTTTGATCCAGATCTTTATAATGGTACAGGAGGAAATAATATTGCCATGCAGCTAGTGTTAGATGGTTTGAAATTGCAACCATGTAGTGCTGGTTTTGAAACTGGTAGAGACGCGATACTAGAGGCAGATATTCTAGCCAATGGCGGAGCTAACCAGTGTTTAATTTGGGAGGCATTTGCTCGAAGAGGATTAGGTTTGTCTGCATCACAAGGAAGTGCTAATAGTTTAAGTGATCAAGTAGAGGCCTTTGATGTTCCACAAACTCCAAGTTGTCTTTTAGAAACAACAGATAGATCACTCCTAGATAGTGGCATAATTTTATATCCAAACCCTGCAACTCAAACGGTAAATATTACTGTTGCTAGTGCATCTGGCGCTGCAAATGTATCTGTGTTTGATATAAACGGAAGAGTAATTATTACCAAAGAGATTTCACTTGACAACACTACTACATTAGATATAAGCCAAGTTACTTCTGGTGTTTATTTAGTCCAAGTAACAGCACAGGAAGGATTTACAAAAACTACCAAATTAATTATAAAATAGGTGCTCACACATAATACCAAAAAAAGAGGCCTTAAGGCCTCTTTTTTATGTGCAATAGGTAAGTATGGTTTGTTTTATTTTTTGTGGAGAAATACCCTGCAAATCTTCAAGTTGATGAACACTTCCATGCTCAGGAAACGCATCTTTAACACCCAATATTTTCACTGTATTGGTGTATTTGGTAGTGGCTAGATATTCTAATATACTGCTGCCAAACCCGCCACTTACAACACCATTCTCAAGGGTTATTATGGTTGTGTAGTGTTCAAAAATTTTAGATAGCAACCTACTATCAAGTGGTTTTACAAAACACATATCATAAATACCCACTTGATTTTTTTGCGTCTCAAACGGAAGTAATTCTAGGGCATCTTTTGCATTTTGCACCATACTACCAATGCATAAAAGAGCAATAGTGGTTCCTTTTTTTAGTTCTTCTGCCTGGCCAATTGTTATTTTTTTAAAGGGTTGTTTCCACGCTGCTGTATTGCCGCGTCCTCTTGGATATCTTATGGCAATTGGTAAGCCTAGACCAAGCTGTGCGGTATATAAAATATTGCGAAGGGCAATAACATTACTGGGTGCGGCAATGATAATATTTGGGATACATCTTAAAAAGGCTATGTCAAAAATACCATGATGGGTTGCCCCATCCTCTCCTACCATACCAGCTCGGTCTAGGCAAAATATTACGGGTAGTTTTTGTAGGCATACATCATGTATTACTTGGTCATAGGCTCGTTGTAAAAATGTTGAATAGATATTACAAAATACATGTAATCCCTCAGTAGCAAGTCCTGCAGATAGAGTAACGGCATGCTGTTCTGCGATTCCAACATCAAATGCGCGATCAGGAAAGGCTTCCATCATATATTTTAGGGAGCTTCCCGTTGCCATGGCAGGAGTAATGCCTATAATGGCATCATTTTCTTTGGCTAGTTCGACAAGGGTGTGACCAAATACATCTTGAAATTTTGGAGGCAATCCTTCTGTGTCTTTTTTTACTCTATCTCCAGTTGTTGGGTTAAATTTTCCTGGTGCATGATAGGTTACTTGGTCCTCTTCTGCTTGTTTAAGCCCTTTTCCCTTTTTTGTGATAACATGCAGTATTTTGGGTCCTTTTTGTTGTTGTAGCTTTTCAAAAACAGTGATCAATTCCTCGATATTATGTCCATCTACAGCTCCTGTATATTCAAAATTTAATGCTTCAAAAATAGTATCAGTATCTGGAGCCCCTTCAAGGGTTACTTTGGTAAAGTATCGTTTTAAGGCACCCACGCTAGGGTCTATTCCAATAGCATTGTCATTAAGAATAACAAGAATATTTGCATCGGTAACCCCCGCATGGTTGAGGGCTTCAAACGCCATTCCGCTGGCGATAGAAGCATCTCCCACAACTGCTATGTGTTGTCTGGTATTGTTTTTTGCTAGACTGGCTGCAATGGCCATCCCTAAACTAGCAGATATAGCTGTGCTACTGTGTCCTGTACCAAAAGTATCATACCTGCTTTCTTCTATTTTTGGGAACCCACTTATGCCATTTAAAGTTCTGTTGGTATGGAAAATATCTTTTCTTCCAGTGAGTATTTTATGGCCATAGGCTTGATGTCCAACATCCCAAACCAGTTTATCTTCTGGGGTGTTAAAACAGTAGTGCAGTGCAATAGTTAACTCTACAACCCCCAGCGAAGCACCCAAGTGCCCTTCTTTTACTGCTACTATATCAATAATAAAATCTCTTAGCTCTTGGGCCAATTGTGGTAATTGGTCCTTAGAAAGTGCTCTAAGATCTTTGGGATAGGATATGTTTTGTAATAGGTTTTGTGACACACTACAAAGATACTAGAATTAATACACCCTACGAGGTTTGTTTTTGAAGTGGATTAAAAATAATGTGTGGCACAATTTTCTAGTTTATTACCGCAATTACCATTATTTTTAAGGCTAATAAAGTTTATGTTGATAACACCACACGATGATATTTATTTTATGAAACGTGCTTTGCAAGAGGCGCAGGCGGCCTATGACAAATCTGAAATTCCAATTGGTGCTGTTATTGTTGCAGACAATCAAATTATAGCAAGGGCACATAACCTAACCCAAACACTTAATGATGTTACAGCACATGCAGAAATGCAGGCCATTACAGCTGCAGCGAATTTTTTGGGTGGAAAGTATTTACATAAATGTACCTTATATGTAACTATAGAGCCCTGCCAGATGTGCGCAGGAGCTTTGTATTGGAGTCAAATACCAACCATAGTATACGGAGCCTCTGATGCCCAAAGAGGATGTATTGCAAAAAAAACAACCTTGCATCCAAAAACAAAGATAAGTGGTGGTGTCTTAGCTAAAGAAGCCGCAAGTCTATTGCAGCAGTTTTTTATCGAGAAAAGAAACCTTAACTAATAAAATACGTTTGCTTTTTTAAGCAGTAAGATAAAAAAACCCCACTTTTATAAAGCGGGGTCTGTGTTGCTAAAAAAAGGTTATATAGCTGTTACTTGCGCAGCTACAGTTCCTTTTCTTCCTTCTTCTTCAACATATGTTACCTTATCACCTTCGTTAAGAGCGGGTCCATTAACTCCTGTGACGTGTACAAAAATATCTTGTCCAGTTTCATCGTTTGTTATAAAACCAAAGCCCTTAGATTCGTTAAAAAATTTTACAGTTCCTTCCATTTTTCAATTATAATACATTAATAATAAAAACAAATGTAGGAAAAAATAAATATCAACTGTAGCCTAAAAACGGTTTTTTAACATTATAACTTATTGTTATTGGTGTATTTACGCATTTTCAAGATGTTTTTTTGGTTGAGCATGTACTTAGTTACATCCTTACCTTTCCATCGATAATACACAAAAATTGGCATCCAAATAAAGAATAAGGTAGTAATCCCCAAACCAATGCATAGCTGAGATGTAGCGAGATTTTCTTGCCCAATATAAAAGCCATAGCTAGCCAAAACAACTGCGGTAATAAAGAAAATGTATAACAGTAAGCGCATGTGCTTTTATTCTTGAATGTCTAGCTTAAGGTGTAGCTCGGTAAGTTGAGGGTCATCTAACGGGGCAGGAGCATCAATCATTACATCACGGCCACTATTGTTTTTTGGGAAGGCAATAAAATCTCGAATGGTTTCTTGTCCTCCAAGAATAGCTACAAGTCTATCTAATCCAAAAGCGATTCCTCCATGAGGTGGTGCACCATACTCGAAGGCATCCATTAAAAACCCAAACTGTTCTTTGGCCTCTTGCTCACTAAAGCCTAAATGTTTTAGCATAATGGCTTGGGTTTGCTTGTCACAAATACGTATAGAACCTCCACCAATTTCATTTCCGTTTAACACCAAATCATAGGCATTTGCTTTCACCTCCCCGGGATGGGTGTCTAGAAGGGCCATCTGCCCTGGTTTTGGTGATGTAAAGGGATGGTGCATGGCATGATAGTTTCCTGTTTCTTCATCCAGTTCTAGCAGCGGAAAATCAACAACCCAAAGGGGAGCAAACTCATCCGGCTTTCTAAGGGATAATCTCTCTGCCAATTCCATGCGCAGGGCACTTAATTGGGCGCGTACTTTATTGGTTTGTCCAGATAATAAGCAAATTAAATCTCCAGGTTTAGCACCCGTTGTTTCTGCCCATTTGGCAAGATCTTCTTGGTCATAAAACTTATCTACAGAAGATTTAAAACTACCATCTTCATTGCAGCGGCAGTATACCATGCCAAGGGCTCCTATTTGAGGACGTTTTACCCAGTCTATTAATTTGTCTATTTCTTTTCGTGTAAAGCTATTTGCTCCTGGTATTGCAATACCAACTACAAGCTCTGCGGTGTTAAACACCTTAAATTCTTTGTGTTTTGCAACTTGGTTTAATTCTCCAAACTCCATCCCAAAACGAATATCTGGTTTATCATTTCCATACAAACGCATTGCATCATCATATTGCATTCTAGGAAATGCCCCAACCTCAACTCCATTTATCTCTTTTAACAAATGGCGGGTTAAACCCTCAAAGGTGTTAAGAATATCTTCTTGTTCCACAAAAGCCATTTCACAATCTATTTGTGTAAACTCTGGCTGTCTATCTGCACGTAAATCTTCATCTCTAAAGCATTTTACAATCTGGAAGTATTTATCTAGCCCTCCCACCATAAGCAATTGCTTAAATGTTTGTGGTGATTGTGGAAGTGCATAAAATTGTCCTTGATTCATCCTACTAGGTACAACAAAATCACGTGCACCCTCTGGAGTAGATTTAATTAAATAAGGCGTTTCTACATCTACAAACCCTTGCTCAGACAAATAGTTGCGAACAGCCATAGAAACTTTATGTCTGAAAATAAGGTTATTACGTACTGGATTTCTACGTATGTCTAAGTAGCGATATTTCATGCGCAGGTCCTCTCCACCATCTGTGGTGTCTTCTATTGTAAAAGGAGGCGTTAGTGATGCGTTAAGGATGGTTACTTTAGAAACTAAAATCTCTATATCTCCCGTTGGCATGTTTGGGTTTTTTGACTCTCGCTCTATGACCTTTCCCGAAACTTGAATAACAAACTCACGTCCAAGTTTTTGAGCCTGCTGCATCATGTTTTTTTGTGTTCGCTGAGCATCAAAAATAAGTTGGGTAACGCCATAACGATCTCGAAGGTCCACCCAAACCATAAATCCTTTGTCACGGGTTTTTTGCACCCAACCTGAAAGGGTTACTTCTTGTCCTATGTGCTGGGCCCTTAATTGACCGTTGGTATGTGTTCTGTACATGGGTATGTGTGTGTTTTGTGTCCTTTAAAGGAGTATGCAAATTTAATAAGTTCTGTGATAACGACCTTCTTTTTGAGGTATTTATAGCGGGGTTAAAAAAAAACAACAACAAATACTATAAAATAATACCAACTGCGATGTTGTATTACACCTTCCCCCTTTTAAAACAAAGGACTAATAAAAGTAGCAAAAACGAAGTTTTATAACTTTCATAGCTCTATATTTACATAGTAATTTTGGATGTAATTGTACGGTAAGAAATTAAATTAACCAATAGAAATATTGGGCACGTATGCCAAAATGATGCTTTTTATTTCTTATGTGTATTATTCAATTATATAAGTCGCCTGTAGTTCTACAGGCGACTTTTTTTGTCCTATTATTGCGATTTTTTTGCTTTTCTTTGTTCTAAAAAGCCAACAATTTTCATTTTAAGTATAGTAGCAAAATAGAACAGAATTGGTACAATAATTAACGTCAAAAATGTTGCAATAATTAAACCATAAATAACTGTCCAGGCCAAAGGCCCCCAGAAAATCACATTATCTCCACCCATATAAACATTGGCGTCAAACTCACTAAAAAGGGTGAAAAAATTTATATTTAATCCAATGGCCAATGGTATGAGCCCTAAAATAGTTGTAATTGCTGTTAAAAGCACTGGGCGTAATCTTGCCTTACCTGCTAGTATGATGCTGTCTAGTAAATCCTCCCTTTCTAGGTATTGATTTGTATCCAAATCTAAGGCGTTTTTCTTTCTATCTATAAGCAATTGTGCATAATCTAGCAGTACAACACCGTTGTTTACGACAATTCCAGCCAAAGATATAATACCCATCATGGTCATGATAATCACAAAAGGAGCTCCAGAAATTACAATACCACCAAAAACTCCAATAAAACTCAAGAAAATGGCAATCATAATAATAAGTGGCTTAGAGACAGAATTAAATTGAAAAATTAAAATCAGAAATATTAATCCCAGGCCACTAAAGAAGGCTCCCATTAAAAATGCTTGTTCTTTATTTTGTTTTTCTAGTTGGCCTGTGTAATCAATTTTTACACTATCTGGTATGCCTTTAATGTTGAGCATCTCACTTTTTACCTGTGCAACTGCAGCACCAGCATCTGTATAACCAGGAGATAATGCAGAATACAGCGTTACAATTCTTTTAGATTGTTTGTGCTTTATGGCACTAAATCCAGAGTTGTTTTTTTGTGAAGCAACTGTTGAGACTGGAATTTCACGAAGTTTTCCTGTATTGGTTCTAAAGGTTATAGATTGATTAAACAGCGCACTTGAGTTGTAACGGCTTGCCTTGTTAAAACGAACATAAATATCATAATCCTCACCATCCTGTTTATATACACCAGCTTTTGCTCCAAACAAAGAGTTGCGTAGTTGTTGCCCAATTTGCCCTGCATTGACCCCTAATTCACCAGCTTTTTCTCTATCAATGAGAACCTGCATTGCTGGTTTGTCTTTATTGACATCTATTTTTAACTCATCAATGGCCGCAATGTTTTTGGTATTCAAAAATGCACGCATTTTTTCGGCCGCTGTAATAAGTTCATTATAATCGTTTCCAGAAAGCTCTATGTTTACTGGCGCTCCTTGTGGAGGCCCGTTTGAGTCTTTCTCTACAGAGATGATAATTCCTGGATAAATACCCTTTAAATCTTCCTGAACTTTTTTGCGCAATACCTCACTGTCTTCTCCGCGGCGGTATTTGTATTCTCTCATGGAGGCGGTTATTTTTCCTCTGTGGGGCATCTCTGCTGCAGATCCTCCATCTGTTTGGGGGTTACCTGCACCTTCCCCTACCTGAGAAACAGCACTTTCTACTAAGTAATTAAAACCTCCATCTACATACTGCTCATTATTTATGGTGTTGTATACACGTTTTTCAATTTCTTTTGTGATTGCATTTGTTTTTTCAATTGCAGTACCTTGAGGGTATTCTAGATAGACAATAATTTGATTGGGAGTATTGTCTGGGAAAAACTCAATTTTTGTTCTTTGTGTTGAAACAGAGATCCCAAATGCTGCAAAAGCTCCAAAGAGCATTACAAAAGTAAAGGCTATGATGAGATAGGGTCTTGCCCCTTTAAAGGCTGTTGTTAGATTTCTTTTGTACCAATTCTCTAACCTAGTAAGAACTTTGGTTTGAAATGTATTTGCAAGTTTACGCAGTATCAGCCTGTAGACCCATAACATTGCAGCGGTAAAAATCATCAGACTTCCAAGACCGCTGTAAGCGCCTCCAAAGACCAAAATAAACACTCCAATACCTACCATTATTGCTGAAATAATAATAATATTTTTTAAAGGCATGTCTTTGTCCTGGGTGGTCATAAATTGGGAGACCAATACCGAGTTAAAGAAAATAGCAACAAACAGCGAGGACCCCAGCACTACAGATAAAGTAATAGGGAAATAAATCATAAATTGCCCCATTAGTCCCGGCCATAGTCCCAAGGGTATAAATGCAGCTACGGTTGTTGCAGTAGATATAATAATAGGAAACGCAATTTCTCCAATTCCCTTTTTGGCGGCATCTACACGGCTAAGCCCTTGTTCATCCATCAATCGGTAAACGTTTTCTACTACTACAATACCATTGTCAACCAACATTCCAAGACCCATTATGAGTCCAAAAAGAATCATAGTGTTTAATGTGTACCCCATCCAACCCAATATCATTAAAGACATAAACATAGACATGGGTATCGCAAAACCAACAAACAGCGCATTTTTAAAACCAAGGAAAAACATCAAAACAGTCACCACCAAGATGATTCCGAATATAATGTTATTAACCAAATCATCTACTTGCCCAATGGTTTTTGATGATTGATCATTTGTTATGTTTATTTTAAGATTAGAGGGAAAGACATTGGCCTTTGTTTGGGCAACAATTTTTTCAATTTTCTCTGCGGCTGCAACCATGTTTTTTCCAGCTCTTTTTTTAACATCTAGCATCACCACTTGATTGCCATATTCTCTGGCAAAGGTTGTTATGTCCTTGTCTTTAAAGCGTACTGTTGCCACATCTTTAAGGTATACAATGTCACCATTTTCAGACTTTACAACAAAATTCTCAAGTTCTTTTGGGTTTTCTATTTCACCTAAAATCCTGATAGTTCTTCGTTGCCCACTGGTTTTAAAATTACCGGCAGACATCGTGGTATTACCGTTAGAAATAGCCCCTTGTATATCTCTAAAACTAACAGAAGAAGCCATCATTTTGTAAATATCTACAGCAACTTCAACTTCTTTTTCTTGAGCTCCACGAATGTCAACTTGCTTGATCTCCTCTAGATTTTCAATTTCATCTTGAAGGTATTCTGCAAATTCTTTTAATTTTTCTATGGGATAATCCCCCGAGATGTTAATGTTTAAAATGGGCATTTCCTCGCTCATACTAAGCTCAAAAATAGTAGGCTCTACTTTTGCACCATTAAAGGTAGGCCAATCTTCATTGGAGGTTTGAGTATCAATCTCGTCTTTAACTTTTTGTTTTGCCTTGTCAACAGAAATCCTTTCGTCAAACTCTACTACCACCATAGAGTAATCTTCTTGAGAGGTGGAGGTTATTTCTACTACATTACTTACTGTTTTTAATTTGTCCTCCAGTGGGTCTGTGATAAGTTTTTCAATGTCCTCTGCGGTATTTCCAGGATACACAGAACTAATATAAATCTTAGTCTCTCTTATTTCTGGAAAGTTTTCACGCGGCATGCTATTGTATGCACTCCCGCCTAAAAACAATACCAACAACATTGCCATGTAGATGGTTGTTTTGTTGCTAATGGCCCAAGATGAAAGTTTAAATTCTTTCTCGGTATTTATTTTTTGCTTTGCCATAATTAGTTCAAATTAGTAGGTAATGATTTTTACAGATTGCCCATCTTTAACACTACGAGCTCCCTCTTCAACAACTTGGTCTCCCTCTTTCAAGCCAGATAAAACCTCTATATTATTTCCTTGTTTTTTCCCTGTTTCAATAATCACACGACTAGCCACTGCTTTGTCTTGATTTTTTTGTTTTAAAATATATATGTACTGTTCTCCCATTGCGTTTTCAGAAATAATACTTTGTGGGATTATAAAGGCTGCGTTGTTTGTGTAGTCATTAATTTTTAATCTCGCTGTTAGGTTAGGCTTGATATTTTTCTTTTGGTTAGCTACATTAATTTCTGCCTTAAATGTCCTGTTGTTAGGATTTATGAAATTTCCTGTTTGGTTTATTGTTGCTACAAAGGCCTCTCCTAATACAGGGAAGAAAACCTCAACTTGTTTTCCCTCCACAATACTTGTAATATATGTTTCTGGCACATCTGCCTTCACGTACATATTATCTAAACTTACAATTCTAAGTATTGGCGTTAGCCCGGGAGCAACTACATTTCCTTTCTCTGTAATGATATCATCAATAGTGCCAGAAAAAGGAGCCTTAATACTTGCTTTGGCTACCTGTTGTTGCATAGAATTAACGGCTTTTAGCTGTCCCTCATAAGCTGTTTTTGCTTGTAGGTATTGTATTTCACTCCCAATGTTTTGGTTCCAAAGACGCTCCTGCCTCTCAAAAGTTGTTTTGGCAAGCGCCACCTGAACCTGCATTTGCGCCAATGTTTGGCTCATCCCGCCATCATCAATACTGGCAAGCAGTTCTCCTTTTTTTACGCGTTGTCCTTTGGTAACACTTACTTTTTTTAACACCCCGCCCATTTCTGGGGTTATTAAAATATTTTGATCTGTCTCTACGCTTCCCTGCAATTCAACATAGTGCTTAAAAACTGCCTTACCTAAAGTAAAATAAGTTATTAAAGGCATGTTTTTTTCTGGGTTTAATGCTACTAGCGCCTTATCCAATGATTTGATTTGCGTGTTTATTTCTTGCTGTTGTAGTACAATCTTGTCACGCTTTTTTTGGATAGCCTCTATATTTTGTGAGGCTATTACTTCTTGAGTTGTTTCTTGTTTTTGATCTGCGCAGCTAGTTAGCAAAATCGTGATAATTAGTAGTGTGATTATTTTTTTCATAATAGATTGTATTGCTCTTTGACCTTAGTATTTGTTTTTGATGTCTTGAGTAGACATTCTTAGATTTGGGGTATTTAAAACGGTTTCCATTTCTGCTTTGGCATTAATAATCTCAACCATAGCGCTTAGGTGTTGTTGTTGTGTGTTAAATAATTGGCTTTGTGCTTGTCTTAGATCAAAACTTGTCGCTAGGCCTTCTTTAAATTTTACTTGGCTTTTGTATTCAATACTTTTTGCTAATTCAAGGTTTTTTTCGGTGTTTTGAAAACGTTCAATACTGTACTGGTAGTTGCTTTTTGCTCTTTTGTAATCTAGTTTTACCCGCTCGATTGTTTGTTTAAAATCAATTTCTGCTTGTTCTAGGGATATTTTGGCTTGTTGGTTTCTGGCATTTCTTAGGCCACTGGAGAAAACAGGAACATTTAAATTTATTCCAAAAGCAGCAGATTGATACCAATCTTGGTTAGGGCTAAAAAAATCAAACTGATTCCCAAAGCCTGAGGCTCCATAATTGATAAACCCGTTTAAAGTAGGCATGCCTTTGCTTTGTTCAATCTTTAACTCGATGTTACGCTGGTTGGTGAGATTTTCTGCAAGTTTATAATCAAGGTTTTTCTCAATTTTTAGGGTGGTATCTAAAAGCGCCAAAGAGATGTTATCAGTGGTAAGCCCTTCAAGTGTGTTGGTTAAAATTACAGTTGTATCAACACTGATGCCTAGGGTTAGGTTTAGTAATTGTTTTGAAATTTTCAAGGTTCTTTGGGCATTGCTTAATTGTGTTTTCTCATCCAATAGGGTTATTTCTAACTGCTGGACACTTTGCTGTTCAATAAGTCCATTTTCATAGACCTTTGATGCCTCGAACAGATTTTTTTCTAGATTGGTTATGTTATTTTTTGTGATTGCTATAAACGCATCTGCCACTAGCACATTTGTGTAGCTCTCAATAACTTGTTTTCTAACCTCTAGGTTTGTTTTTTCATTTAAATTTTCATTAAAACTAAGGAGTGATTTCACACCCTCAAGTGCAAATAAATAACTACCGTCAAAAATAAGTTGAGTTAGGGTAGCGGTGGCTCCTAAGTTTTGTTTTGTCCCAAAAACCACAGGAATATACCCCTGAGGCGCCACAGGTGTTCCGGTGGCTTGTATGTCAAAAAACTCCTCTACGGTATTAATAATACTTGTGGTATTGTCAAAGGCAGCCGCTGGGAGTAATGAAACTTGTTGGCTTAGGTTATTTTGGTAAGAAAAATTAGCGGCTATTTGAGGCAACCCCATTGCTGTGGCTTCCCACTTTCTTTTTAAAACCTTAGAGATTTCTTTTCTAGAATTAATAGTTGCGTAACTACTATCTATAGCAAAAGATATTGCCTGTTGTAGAGAAAACGAGTAGGGTTTATCTTGGGCAAATCCTTGAAGGCTTAACAAGGCACATACTATAAGGAGGTATTTTTTCATTAGTCTTGGTTTGATTGTATCAATTTTTTTAATATGTTTCTACCTTTTGGGGTCACAATTCCACGAAGGTGATATTCTAGGTACATTTCATAAAGTGTTTCCCCCTCAAACATGGTGTGAGGAAATAAAGATTCTTCCTTAATACCTGTTATTCCGTTAAAATAAATTCTGGCCACAAATTGCACTTCTATATTCTTGCGGTAGAGGTCTTGCTCCAAACCTCTGTGGAGGTTTTTGACAACACATTGCTGCATATAAGAAAACTGACGTTGTTTTATGTTATTGTAAATAGTAGGGTAATACTTTTGAAGTTGGTAGGTGGGTGATGCCTTCTCTTTTTGCATGTATTGCATGACCCTTTTTTTAATGGCATATAATTCCTGGATTGGATTTTGATTCAAGTCACAAATAGCATCAATATCATGGCACACCGTCTCAAAGACATGATCTGTAACTACACCTATGATGGTTTCTTTATTGTTAAAGTGTGTGTAAATGGTTTTTTTAGAAATACCCATTTCTTTGGCAATATCATCCATAGTAACACTCTTGAAACCAAGTTTCATGAAGAGTTCAGTTGCCTTTAAAATGATATTTTTTTTCATAATTTGGGTGCAAATATACAAGGAAACTAAAAAAACAAAAAAAGTTTCCAACGTTTAATATTTCTTTAACATCTTACACACATTTTTTTTAAAGAGGCTATCTTTTGTAAAATCCAAGTCATAAAAGATTGTAAACATCTCCTTTTAATAGATAGGTAATCCTTATTTTTGAGGAAATTTTATAAGATGGATATTTCAAAATACAGTGATGCACTAGTTGCGCATTTAGACCATAAGGTGACTTTAAAAGAACCTGCATCATTGTATGAGCCAATAAAGTATATACTCACCCTGGGAGGCAAGCGCTTAAGACCAGTATTAACACTTATGAGTGCAGACTTTTTTGGAGGAAATTATAAAGCAGCATTAGATGCTTCTCTTGCCGTAGAGATGTTTCATAATTTTTCTCTAGTTCATGATGATATCATGGACAATGCTCCACTTAGAAGAGGGCACCAGACAGTTCATGAGAAATGGGATGTTAATACAGGTATTTTATCTGGAGACGCCATGTTAATTTTAGCCTATCAGCTTTTTGAAACCTATAAGCCCAAGGTGTTCATGCAATTGGCAGTGTTGTTTAGTAAAACTGCATTAGAGGTTTGTAAAGGGCAGCAGTATGATGTTGATTTTGAAACCAGAACAGATGTCACCATCACTCAGTATATTAAAATGATTGAATACAAAACCGCGGTTCTCATTGGAGCCTCCTTACAAATGGGAGCTATAATTGCAAATGCCTCACCCTCATGTCAAGAAAAAATATATGCTTTTGGAAAAAACTTAGGCATTGCATTTCAATTACAGGATGATTTTCTAGACGCTTTTGGAAACCCTTTAACTTTCGGAAAGCAAGTAGGAGGAGACATTATAGCCAACAAAAAAACATTTCTCTACCTAACGGCATTGCAAAACAGCACACCCGCGGCCTCGCAAAGACTATCCTCATTGTTTGAAACTATGCCCAAAGACCCCTCAGATAAAATAACAGCTGTCAAAGAAATATTTGTCAGTTCAGGAGCTGCAAAAGCTACTGAAGATGAAATAGCAAGGTACACCAATACCTCAATTTCTTTATTACAAGACATTAAAATTTCCCAACAACACAAAGACACTTTAAAGAGCTTTGCAGATTTTTTAATGAATAGAAATGTTTAAGGTTTTCCCTACAAGTAAATTCTAACAAAAGGAACCCACGCATTGGCGTAAATAGCATCTTGCTTTTGATACAGTAGATTGTATCTAAAACCTACTGTGACATTTGCGGCTCTGTATCCAGCCCCTAAAAATAGAGCAGTATTCCAGAAACTAGCAGTATTGAAATCCAGTTTTTGATTGACTAAGACCTGTTCTATTTCTGCAGAAAGTTGCACTGTTTGTGTGGGGTTTACAAGTGTTATAATACTTGCTCCATATAAGCTAGATGAAAAACCATTTCCGCTTTGGTAACTATATTGCAATGCAGGACCAATACTTAGCTTTTTGTTGAAGTTGTAAATAGCACTTGGCGCTATGTATATGTTGGAGTAACCACCACCTAAACTACCGCCAATACCCCCGCCAAAACTAACCTTATCCCAGAATTTATTGCTTTGAGGTGTTGGGTTTTCTTGTGCTTGAGCCCAGGAAAAACAAAAGCAAAATAAAAGTAATATAAAACTAAAATAGCATCTTATTTTTTTAAGGGTCTTCATTGGAGAATATTAAAACGTATTAGTGGTATAAATATACACTTTCCAAAGATGTATTTTAGGTATTTGTTGTATTTTTGCCTTGTTTTAAAACATCGCAGGATTCCAATTATGGATAAATATTCTTTTCTAAATGCAATTCATCCCGAGCAAATTTCGGAACTATACGCTACGTATTTAAAAACCCCAGATATTGTAGAGCCTAGTTGGCGTGCTTTTTTTCAAGGATTTGACTTTGGTATAGAAAGCGGCAGTGTTGCAGATGGGCTTGGCATTACAGGTGCAGATACTGTTCCAGAGAATGTGTTAAATGAGTTTAAGGTTATAAAACTCATTGATGGGTATAGAACTCGCGGGCATTTGTTTACAAAAACAAATCCTGTAAGAGAGAGAAGAAAATACCAGCCCACCTTAGGGCTTGAAAATTTTGGCTTACAAGAATCTGACCTTAAAACAGAATTTGAAGCAGGTTCCATTATTGGGCTTGGTAAAACAACTCTAGGGGTAATTGTAAGTCATCTTGAGGCAATCTACTGTAATTCTATTGGTGTAGAGTATATGTACATACGCAACCCAGAAGAAATTAAATGGATACAAAACTGGATCAATACCAATGATAATGCTCCTGAATATTCTACAGAGCAGCAAAAACATATATTAAAAAAATTAAATCAAGCACTTTCTTTTGAAACCTTCCTGCATTCCAAATACGTAGGTCAAAAGCGGTTTTCTATAGAAGGGGTGGACGCCCTAATTCCTGGATTAGATACTCTTATGGAAAGAGGAGCAGAAAAGGGAGTAGAACAATTTGTGGTAGGAATGGCCCACCGAGGTCGTCTTAATGTGTTGACTAATATCTTCGGGAAATCTCCTGAAGACATATTTAGTGAGTTTGACTCTAAAGAGTATGATGAGGCAGAACTCTTTGACGGAGATGTAAAATATCACATGGGCTGGACCAGTTTTAGAGAGAGTGATGGAGGAAAAAAGGTGCGCATGGATTTGGCTCCAAACCCATCACATCTTGAAACCGTAAATGCTGTTGTTGGCGGTATTTCTAGAGCAAAAATAGACACAAAATTAAATGGAGACTCCTCCAAAATATTACCTATTTTAATACATGGTGATGCGGCGGTAGCAGGGCAGGGAGTGGTGTATGAATTTATACAAATGGCACAACTCGATGGGTATAAAACAGGAGGGACCATACATATTGTTGCAAACAATCAAGTTGGGTTTACCACCAATTATTTGGACGCCCGTTCTTCAACCTATTGCACAGATATTGGAAAAGTAACCTTGTCTCCGGTATTGCATGTAAATGCCGATGACGTTGAAGCGGTTTGTCATGCATTTAGCTTTGCACTTGATTTTAGACTTGAATTTGGTCGTGATGTCTTTATAGATATACTTGGGTACAGAAAGTATGGACACAACGAAGGAGATGAGCCTCGTTTTACCCAACCTAAATTGTATAAAGCGATTGCAAAACACCAAAACCCCAGAGACATTTACGCTGAAAAACTCCTTAAACAAAACAGCATAGATGCCACATATGTAAAACAATTAGAGCAACAATACAAACTCGAGCTTGAAGATGATTTGCAGGCATCACGTAAAAAAGATAAGACAGTTATCACCAAAATCCTAGCCGATGATTGGCAGGGATATACTCTTGGAAGATTGGATGCTATTTTATCTCCAATAGATACCACTTTTTCTTTAAAGGAGTTAGACAAACTGGCCCAGGGAATCACAAAATTACCCACAGACAAAAAGTTTATGCGTAAGATAGAGCGCATTATTGCAGATAGAAACAAACAATATACCCAGCAAAATAGCTTGGATTGGGCAATGGGAGAGCTATTGGCCTACGCATCTTTAATGCAAGAAGGCTTTGATGTTAGAATATCTGGCCAAGATGTAGAGCGCGGCACCTTCTCTCACAGGCATGCTGTCATAAAAACAGAGCAAGAAGGAGAACGCTACAATCTTCATAACAAACTTGGCGTGCCGGGGAAGATGCACATATACAACTCGCTTTTATCTGAGTATGCTGTTGTAGGTTTTGATTACGGGTATGCCATGGCAAGCCCAAAAACATTAACTATTTGGGAAGCTCAGTTTGGAGACTTCTCAAATGGAGCTCAAATCATGTTGGATCAATACATATCTGCTGCAGAGAGTAAATGGAAAACACAAAACGGTCTTGTGATGTTGTTGCCTCATGGTTATGAGGCGCAAGGATCTGAGCACTCAAGTGCTCGTATGGAACGCTATTTACAGTTATGTTCTCGAGACAATCTAATTTTGGCAGATGTTACTACACCGGCCAACTTTTTTCATCTGTTACGCAGACAAATGAAATGGAATTTTAGAAAACCACTAATAGTATTTACACCAAAGAGTTTGTTGCGTCATCCTTTGGTGGTATCTACCAAAGAGGAATTAGCCAATGGAAGTTTCCAGGAGGTTATTGATGATCATCAGGTAGACAAAAAAAATGTCACTTCTGTGGTATTTTGTACAGGGAAGTTTTATTATGATTTGTTACAAAGAAGAACTCAAGACAAAAGAGATGATGTAGCTATTGTTCGTGTTGAGCAGTTGTTCCCGTTACCTAAAGACCAATTAGAGGCTATCATTGCCACATATACCAATGCTAAAGAATATGTTTGGGCACAAGAAGAGCCGAAAAATATGGGCGCTTGGGGATTCATGTTAATGAATTTTGACACTGTGCCCCTAAGACTTGCCTCAAGAAGAGTGTATAGCTCTCCTGCAGCAGGAAGCTCTACACGCTCCAAGGCAAGACATAAAGAAGTAATAGATAGTGTTTTTCAAGCACCAAAAAAATAAACCACTGCTCAGAATTTGGAAGTATTTATTTTTTGAACCTTGGACATATAAAAATAGAATTAAGTATTAAAATTTTGACGCAAGTTAAAACTATAACAGACGTACTATGTTAGAAATGAAAGTTCCTTCACCGGGAGAATCTATCACCGAAGTAGAAATAGCTGAATGGCTAGTTCAAGATGGTGATTATGTTGAGAAAGATCAAGCAATTGCTGAGGTTGATAGCGATAAGGCAACCCTCGAGCTTCCAGCAGAGGCAAGCGGTATTATTACCCTAAAAGCAGAAGAAGGTGATGCTGTAGCCGTTGGAGCTGTAGTTTGTTTAATAGATACAACTGCTGCAAAGCCAGAGGGTACCCAGGTTATTACAGCTGCTACAGAGCCAGCACAACAGCCTGAAAAAGTAGCTGCTACCCAAGTGCCATTGGCCACAAAAGAATCATACGCTACAGGAACTCCATCTCCCGCAGCAAAAAAGATTTTGGATGAAAAATCAATTGCATCTACAAGTGTAACTGGCTCTGGTAGAGATGGCCGTATCACAAAGCATGATGCTTTAAATGCAGTTCCTTCTATGGGATCTGTTGGTTCAGGAGTACGAGGTGAGAAGAGAACAAAACTTTCTATGCTTCGTAGAAAAGTAGCAGAGCGTTTGGTGGAAGCCAAAAATACAACGGCAATGTTAACAACCTTTAATGAGGTTGACATGGGCCCCATTTTTGCCCTTAGAAAAGAATATAAAGAAACCTTTAAGGCAACACACGGAGTAGGGCTAGGATTTATGTCCTTTTTTACCTTGGCTGTGGTGCGTGCCTTAGAATTATACCCAGCCGTAAATAGTATGATTGACGGTAAGGAAATGCTTACCTATGATTACAAAGACATTTCTATAGCTGTATCTGGCCCAAAAGGACTTATGGTACCGGTAATTAGAAATGCAGAAAATTTAACTTTTAGAGGTGTTGAAGCAGAGGTGAAGCGATTGGCAATCCGTGCTCGTGATGGACAAATCACCGTAGATGAAATGACTGGTGGGACTTTCACTATCTCAAACGGCGGTGTTTTTGGAAGCATGCTTTCTACCCCTATTATCAACCCTCCACAATCAGGTATTTTAGGAATGCATAATATAGTGGAGCGGCCAGTGGTTAAAGATGGTGCTATTGTTATTGCACCTATTATGTATGTAGCACTTAGTTATGACCACCGTATAATAGATGGAAAAGAATCTGTAGGGTTTTTAGTAGCCGTTAAAGAGGCACTTGAAAATCCAACAGAGTTGTTGATGCATTCAGACATCAAAAAAGCCTTAGAACTTTAATATAATTTATCCCAAAAAAAGGGCTCATATACTGTATGAGCCCTTTTTTGTTTACTATTTATCCTAAAACAGTATATACACAAGTAATTTACTTGAGATACATACAGTTGCGCCCGTAGTCTAACACAGCGCTGTGTTTTTTTAAATAATCTGCACCAAGAATACCATGAACTATGCTCGGGTCTACCATAGAGATGGCCTTTTTAACATGTGATAAATCAAACAATACAAAAGACATGTTTTTAGTTTGGTGATCTTCTAGCTTTAAAACATTGTTTGAGGCAAGTGCTGTTTTCATGTTTGAATCACCAGCGCCCGCTGCAGTTATATCACTTTTTTCTTGGATGAGGTTAAACAGCCCTACATAATCAAAGTCTATGCAGCTAGCAGAGGCCCCTGTATCAATAATAAAAACACCCTTTTTTGAATTTAATATAGCGCGGCAGGTATAATGACCGGTAGTCATTTTACGCAATACAATTCTTTGAAAACCTTTTGCTTCTAATAAATTTCTTAATTGCACGGTGTTTTTTTAACAAATATAGCAAACAAAATAGCTAGCTTTGTAAACATGTTAACAGATACTCATACACATCTATACAGCGAAGCTTTTGACCTTGATAGAGATACAGTCATTCAAAGGGCAAAAGATCAGGGGGTTTCCAATTTTTTTATTCCAGCTATAGATTCCGGCTATGCAAAGGCAATGTATGACCTAGAAGCTTTACATCCAGATTGTATGCACTTAATGATGGGGGTACATCCAACATCTGTAAAAGAAAATTACAAAGAAGAGTTGGCCTTTGTAGAAAAAGCCCTTGAAACGCGAAGTTTTGTTGCCATAGGGGAGATTGGGATTGATTTATATTGGGATACCAGTACCTTGGACATACAAAGAGAAGCTTTTGTTTTTCAAATCAGGTTAGCCAAAAAATACAAACTCCCTATTGTTATTCATTGCAGAGATGCCTTTGATGCTGTTTTTGAGGTATTAGAGCAAGAAAAATCCGATGATTTGTTTGGAATTTTTCATTGCTTTACCGGCAGCTTGGCACAAGCAAACAAAGCTATTGGGTATAACATGAAATTGGGTATTGGTGGAGTTGTTACATTTAAAAATGGAAAGATTGACCAGTTTCTAAATCAAATAGATATCAAACACATTGTTTTGGAAACAGATGCACCCTATCTTTCACCTGCTCCATACAGAGGCAAAAGAAACCAAAGCAGTTACCTATCTTTGATTGCCAGTAAAGTGAGCACATTGTATCAAATTTCAGAAGCAGAAGTAGCAGCAATTACAACAGCAAACGCTGCAGCAATTTTTAAGATTTAAATATTCATAGCATGACTACCCAAACAAGTTCTATTTTATTAATCTATACCGGGGGTACCATTGGTATGATAAAAGATTCTGAAACCGGTAGTCTTAAGAATTTCAATTTCAATGACCTTCTCACCTATATTCCAGAGCTTAATCTGTTGGATTGCAGGATAGACACTCAAAGTTTTGAGGCTCCTATAGATAGCTCAAATATGGAACCTGTGTATTGGCAACAGTTAGTAAGTATCATAGAAAACCAGTATGATCATTTTGATGGTTTTGTAGTTTTACACGGCAGTGACACGATGTCTTACACCGCTTCTGCAGTAAGTTTTATGTTAGAAAACTTGGCCAAGCCTGTGATTTTTACTGGGTCTCAATTACCTATTGGAGATTTGAGAACAGATGCAAAAGAAAATTTAATTACCTCCATACAACTAGCTGCTTTAAAAAAAGATAACAGCGCTGTTATTAAAGAGGTAGGCTTGTATTTCGAATATAAATTATACAGAGCAAACCGAACCACCAAGATTAATGCAGAGCATTTTGAGGCCTTCACCTCTTTAAACTATCCTGCATTGGCTCAAAGCGGTGTAAATCTTTCTGTAGATTATAATGCTTTGCTAGTTCCTACAGGCAAACCCTTGCTAGTTCATAAAGCACTGGAGCCAAAAATACTGCTGCTTAAAATGTTTCCAGGGATTACCCAGCAAATGGTGACCCATCTATTAGATGTAAAGATGTTTAAGGGGCTGGTTATAGAAACCTACGGCACGGGAAATGTAACAACCAAAAGCTGGTTTATTGCAGCATTAAAAAAAGTAGTAGACTCAGGCATTCCTGTTGTTAATGTAACCCAGTGCTCTGGGGGAAGTGTTGTAATGGGTCATTACCAGACCTCTGTAGCATTAAAAAATATGGGTATTATAAGCGGTAAGGACATCACCACAGAGGCGGCGCTTACAAAATTAATGTATTTGCTTGCTACCGATGACCTCCCGCAAGATTTTAAAACCCTTTTTGAAACTCCTTTAAGAGGAGAAATGAGTTAATATTTCGATTAAATTGTGCGCTGTGAAATATAAAATATTGTTTCTTTGCAGCACAAAAAAATAGAGAGGTGGCCGAGTGGCTTAAGGCGCACGCTTGGAAAGCGTGTATACGGAAACGTATCGAGGGTTCGAATCCCTTCCTCTCTGCAAGATTCTAACAAATATCTATAGGTGTCTATTTTTAAGATTACCGTTTATTTTTTTAATTATTGGCACACAAATTGGTGTTTTGTGTGTAGAATATTACACATTAATATAGTAGTAATTAGTTAGTTATTTGACCCTGTAGACATTTAGGGTGTATTAATTATCATAAAATGCAATAGCAACACTAAAATTCTTGTTTGGTACACAATTATTTTCATATCTTTAACCACTAAATTTAACTAAAAATTAAAATTAAACTTTAAGTCAATAGCAATGAAAAAATTATTTTCTATTATGGCAATTGCCGCACTTGTTTTTGCGGGATCATTCACAGCAAACGCTGCAGCGCCAACAACTTCAACCTCACTAGTAGCAGCATCTACCGTAACTCTTGTACAAGATGATGTATCAGAAGAGGTAGATAACAGAACATGGCACCAGAAACTAAAAGAACGTTTCATACAAGGGGGTCCTGGTTTTATGGGAATTGTACTAGTATGTTTAATACTAGGTCTTGCTATGGCAATTGAAAGAATTATATTTTTAAATCTTTCTACAACAAATACTCAAAAATTGGCTGAAAGTGTAGAAGATGCACTTAAAAGTGGTGGTGTAGACGCTGCAAAAGAGGTGTGTAGAAACACCAAAGGGCCTGTAGCATCTATCTACTATCAAGGTTTAGAGCGTGCAGATGAGAGTATTGAAGCTGCAGAGAAAGCAGTTGTAGCTTATGGAGGTGTACAGATGGGACAACTAGAGAAAAATGTTTCTTGGGTTTCTTTGTTTATCGCCCTGGCACCAATGCTTGGTTTCATGGGTACTGTAATTGGTATGATTACAGCCTTTGATAAAATTGAGGCCGCTGGAGACATGAATCCTTCGCTTGTTGCAGGAGGTATTAAAGTAGCCTTACTAACCACTGTATTTGGACTAGTTGTAGCTATTATTCTTCAAATTTTTTACAATTACATCATCGCAAAGATTGACAGTATTGTAAATTCTATGGAAGACGCATCGATCACACTTATCGATATGTTGATTGACTACAAAAACAAAAAATAATCTTTTAAAGAACCAAACAATGGGTTTACATAAAATTTCTAAAATAGTAGCTTTAGTTCTTGGTGTGGCAGGTGTCCTTTTATGGGGGATGTTGATGATAAAAGGAGATGAGGCTGTAATTGCTAGTGGAGGAGAAGGATTAGACTCTTTCTTGTTTGTAGCATACGTAACATTTGCGGTATTACTAATAACAGTTTTGATTTTTGTTGTTAAAGGGATCCTAGGCGGTGATGTTAAAAAGACGCTTATGTCTATAGGTGCTTTCTTATTCATATTTGTTGTCTCTTACGTAATGGCAGATGGAGTAGAATCATTCACTAAAGATGGAGAACTGGTAACAGCTCAAACTTCAAGACTAATAGGTACAGGTTTATTTACCTTTTACATTTTATCTATAGTAGCTGTTATTGCAATGGCATTTAGTGGAGTGAAAAAATTAATAACTCGATAATATGGGAAGAAGAGCAACACCAGAGGTGAATGCTGGTTCTATGGCAGATATTGCGTTTCTATTACTTATCTTTTTTCTGGTAACTACTACCATAGAAAAAGACAAAGGAATTGCACGTCAATTACCACCAAAACAAGATGAGCAACCTCCAGTAGATATTAAAGAAAAAAACATTTTTGTTGTTACTGTAAATAAGGAAGATCAAATTCTTGCAGACAATGAATTAATGGATATACAAGATATTAGACAAGCAGCCATTTCTTTTTTAGATAATGGGGGTGACGGTTCTTGTGCTTATTGTAAGGGAGAAAAAGATCTTACCTCTTCAGATAATCCTGAGAAAGCTATTATCACTGTAAAGAGTGATCGTGAAACTTCTTACAAGACCTACATTCAAGTTCAAAATGAACTAGTAGCAGCCTATAATTTTTTACGAGATAGAGAATCTGAGCGTTTGTTTGGGTTTAAGTTCACGAAAGTGAAAAGTGCTATAGCAACGGGTGATTTCAAAGGAAATGAAGAAAAAGCTCAATTAAAACTAAAAGAAATTCAAGCGCTTTTCCCGATGAAATTATCTGAAGCAGAAGCAAAAAAATCTCAATAATAAAAAACAGTTTTATGTCAAAGTTTAATAAGAAAAAAGGCGGTGAGTTGCCGGCAGTAAATACAGCATCTTTACCAGATATTGTATTTATGTTATTGTTTTTCTTTATGGTAGTAACTGTATTGAGAAAAGATAATATGTTGGTGCAACAAAAGCTTCCTAAGGCAGATCAAGTTGAAAAACTAAAAAAGGATCGCTCTGTTTTTATTTATGCTGGAAAACCAAGTTCTCGATATAAAGAAAAGTTTGGTACCGAAGGAAAAATACAAATAGGAGACAAGTACACAGATATTAATTCTCTAGAATTCGCCCTTTCTGAGGCAAGATCAAAACTCATACCAGAACTTCAAGGGAAGGTTGTTGTTGGTTTAAAAGTTGATGAAGATACCAACGTAGGACTACTTCAAGATGTCAAAGAAAAACTAAGAGATCTAAACATGGTAAAAATCATTTACATCACAGCGCCAGGTAATGACGTGCAACAGTAAGTAATTGCTACCACACCATATAAACGCCTTTTCTATTTTTGGAAAAGGCGTTTTTTTATTTCACAAGCATTTAAAATTCGATTATATTTAACCCATGAGGCATAAGTGGTATTTTATGGGTTGTTTTTTGTGTGTAAGCGTTCTGTTTGCTCAAAAAGAGTTTGCCATGGATTCTTTGGATAAAAAATACAGAGAAGATCAATTTTATTTTGGGGTAACATACAATGCTCTTATTAATGCCCCTGAGCTTATAGACTCTCAAGGCTTAACAGGTTCTATTCATTTTGGTTTTACCAGAGACATGCCTATTAACAAGAACAGAAACCTCTCTATAGCTCTAGGTATGGGCGCTAGTTTTGATGAGTATGGTACAACACTCTTTATTGGAGAAGATGAGCTAAATCGCACGATATTTACCTCTTTAAGCACTACTGATGTTACTTATGACGTCAATAGATTTAGTACCGCGAGTTTAGAAGTTCCATTAGAATTTCGATGGAGAACTTCAACAGCTCAAAACTATAGGTTTTGGCGCTTTTATGCAGGCCTTAGACTTGGTTACACTTATTGGTATAAATCCTCTTTTAAACAAGATGGTACTACTGTGATACAAACAGATATTCCTGAGTTTAATAACATGCGTCTTGGCGCTACGCTATCAATTGGCTACAATACTGTAAATTTTTACGGTTATTATGGCATTACCCCTTTGTTTGATAATGCAATTACAACCAACGGCACACCAATTCAGATGAGTACTTTAAAACTAGGTCTTTTGTTTTTCTTTCTCTAAAGTATGCTTTGTGTGTGGTGTTAGACCCAAAATCCAAATAGTAAAAACTGTGGGAGCCCGCCAATAATAAATCCAAAAAATAACTCTATCCCACTGTGAGATTTTGTGTGAATTCTTGAGCTAGCAACCAGACCATTTACAACACATAATAGCGATATACTTCCCAGCATGTTTATTTTAAAATGGAGGCTTATCCCTATTAAAAAAACAGTTACCCCTGCGATTGCCATTTGGTGAAGGCTCACTTTAAATTTAAATAATACCAAAATAAGTGCACTTAGCGATGTGGCTATAATACCCACGAAAAAATAATACAACTCTATATCTTGATAGGGCTTGAAGATTAATTTTACAATTAATAACATCAATATAACCTGTATCATTAGAGGGTATTTACGTTCTTTTACATCTACCAGGTGGATGCTAGATAGAACACCAATATTTTTGAGCATAAAAAATATAACAATAGGGGTAAAGGTTGTAAGAGTTGCAATAGCGTAAATGTTAGCCAGCATAATCTGGGGCTCTGTAAAACGTGGAGTGTTTCCATAATAACAAAGCACACCAAAAAGCGGCATTAATAAGGGATGGAAAATATAACCACAAACACGTAAAATTTGATTCATCAAAGCTCTTTTCTAAGGCGTGCCACTGGTAGCTCTAATTGTTCTCTATATTTGGCAACAGTACGTCTGGCAATTGGATATCCTTTTTCTTTTAGAATTTTAGCTAACTTATCATCGGTAAGAGGTTTTCTTTTATCCTCCTCACTGATGGTGATTTCAAGGATTTTTTTAATTTCTTTGGTAGATACATCTTCTCCTTGGTCGTTTTTCATGGATTCACTAAAAAACTCTTTTATGAGTTTTGTGCCATAGGGGGTGTCTACATATTTACTATTTGCCACCCTTGATACAGTAGAAATATCCATACCAATAGTATCTGCAATATCCTTTAAAATCATGGGTCTTAACTTGCGCTGGTCACCGGAGAGAAAATAGGCTTCTTGTTGGTGCATAATGGCATTCATGGTCACAAAAAGTGTTTGCTGCCTTTGTTTTATAGCATCAATAAACCATTTGGCTGCGTCCAATTTTTGTTTGATAAATAAGACAGCTTCCTTTTGGGACTTTGATTTATCTTTTGATTCTTTATACCCTTTAAGCATATTAGCGTATTCTCTCGATACATGTAATTCTGGAGCATTTCTTCCATTGAGTGTTAATTCTAAAGTGCCATCAACAATTTGTATGGCAAAATCTGGCACAACATGCTCTACCATTCTTGTATTGCCTGAAATAGCTCCTCCTGGTTTTGGATTTAAACTTTCAATTTCAGCAATTGCCTCTCTTAATTGTTCTTCTGAAATACTGAATTTTTGAAGCAACTTTTTGTAATGTTTTTTTGAAAATTGATCAAAGCTTTCATTCAAAATACTGTAGGCTAAAACTACGCTCTTATTTTGCTGCTTTCTTTGTAATTGTAATAAAAGACATTCTTGTAAATCTCTAGCTCCTACTCCTGCAGGGTCTAGTTCTTGCACTTTTTTAAGCACACTTTCTACAGCAGCTTCTTCTGTATATACATTTTGGGTAAAGGCTAAATCATCAACAATGTCTGCAATTTCTCTACGAATGTAGCCACTCTCATCCACGCTTCCTACTAAGAATTTTGCAATTTCTTTTTCACTCTCTTCAAGCCTATAGGTATTTAATTGTTGCATCAAATGCTGAGTGAAAGATTGCCCTGACGCATAGGGCATTTGTGTTTGCTGATCATCTGCACTGTAGTTATTTGCATTTAATTTATAGCTGGGGATTTCATCATCACTTAGATATTCATCTATATTAATTTCTGGAGTCTCGTCTATGTTGTCTTGGTAGTCATCATTGATATCTTGGTCAAATTCGTTGACCTCTTCTTTTCCTTTTTCTAGTGCAGGGTTTTCATTCATCTCCTGAGAGATGCGCTGTTCAAATGCCTGTGTTGGTAATTGAATTAACTTCATCAACTGTATTTGTTGTGGAGATAATTTCTGAGACAACTTAAAATTTAGAAACTGTTTTAGCATTGAAAAATGTTGTGAACCATAAAGTTAAAAAAAACCAGCTATATACAAAACGGTACAACGCTGGTTTTAATATACAAAATGTGTTTATATTATAGTTTTAGAACTCAGCGTTACCGGGTGTTCTTGGGTAAGGAATTACATCTCTGATGTTTCCCATACCTGTTACAAAAAGCACAAGACGTTCAAAACCAAGTCCAAAACCACTATGGGTACAGGTTCCAAACTTTCTTAGATCTAGATACCAGTATAATTCTTCCTCGCTAATATCCATAGCTTTCATCTTTTGTTTAAGAACATCATATCGCTCCTCACGTTGAGAACCACCTACTATTTCTCCAATACCAGGAAACAATACATCCATGGCACGAACTGTTTTTTCATCCTCATTTAAACGCATGTAAAAAGCTTTAATAGTGGCGGGATAATCAAATAAAATTACCGGACACTTAAAGTGTTTTTCAACTAAAAATCGTTCATGTTCACTTTGCAAATCTGCTCCCCATTGATCTATAGGATACTTAAATTTTTTCTTCTTGTTAGGCTTACAGTTCTTTAAAATATCAATGGCTTCTGTATAACTCACTCGTTTAAAATTATTATCTACTACAAAATGTAATTTCTCTCGAAGTGTCATTTCTTGACGCTCTGCCATCGGTTTGCTTTTGTCTTCCTGTATGAGCCTTTGCTCTAAAAACAGTAAATCATCTTGGCAGTTTTCTAAGGCATAGGTGATGACATATTTTATGAAATCCTCGGCCAGGTCCATGTTGTCTGCCAAATCATTAAAGGCTACCTCTGGTTCTATCATCCAGAATTCTGCTAAATGACGTGAGGTGTTGCTGTTTTCTGCTCTAAAGGTTGGCCCAAATGTGTAAACTTTTCCTAGCCCCATTGCAAATGTTTCTGCCTCTAATTGCCCACTTACAGTAAGATTGGTTTCTTTTGCAAAAAAATCTTCTTTGTAATTTACATTCCCTGTATCATCCAAAGGTGGGTTTTTTGGATCCAATGCACTTACCTTAAACATTTCTCCTGCACCCTCTGCATCACTTCCTGTGATAATTGGAGTATGCATATAGTTGAAGCCATTTTTTTGAAAATACTCGTGTACTGCAAAAGATAGTTTTGATCGCAAACGCATTACTGCACCAAAAGTATTGGTGCGCACACGCAGATGTGCTTGCTCACGCAATTTCTCTAGGCTATGACGCTTTGGAGAAAGAATGGTTAGTTTCACTTGTTCTGGGTCTGCAGTACCTAAGATATCAATAGAAGATACTTGTACCTCTAGTGTTTGTCCTTGTCCTTGACTTTTTACAAGCACCCCAGTAATCTCAACACAAGCTCCAGTGGTAATATCTTTAAGTTGGTCTTGGTTAAAATTTTCGAAATTAATGACACATTGCAAATTCTTAATAGTAGAGCCATCATTGACCGCAATAAAACGATTGCTTCTAAAAGAACGCACCCAACCTCTAATTGTAAGTTCGTTGATGGTAGGCTCTGTTTGTAAAACGTGTACTATTTCTGTTTGTTTCATAATCAAAAAATCAAGCGATAAAGATAGGTTATAAATAAGATATTTGAAATGAGTATTAACTATTTTAACTCCTGTTGCTCCTCTTCCATGTTTTCTGGTAAAATACCCAAGGATGGTTTTTTAAGGGTTTGCTTATTGGCTATACTCTTCTCAAGGGAAAGTAGTAGGGAGGGAAGCAATAATAAATTTGCTAGCATGGCAAATACAAGAGTTACAGAAACCAAACCACCCAGGGCTACCGTACCACCAAAACTTGAGATGGTAAATACAGAAAATCCAAAAAATAGAACTATGGAGGTATAAAACATACTTACCCCCGTTTCACGCAAGGCAGCATATACAGATTTTTTAATCTTCCAGTTATTGGCAATAAGTTCTTGGCGATATTTAGCTAAAAAATGGATGGTGTCATCCACAGAGATACCAAAAGCTATACTAAACACTAAAATGGTGGAGGGTTTTATAGGAACTCCCAAAAAGCCCATCAAACCGGCAGTAATAATTAAGGGCAATAAATTAGGTATCAATGACACCAATATCATTCTAAAGCTTCTAAACATCCAAGCCATAAAAACTGCAATTAGTAAAATGGCAAGGGAGAGGCTAATAATTAAATTTTTAACCAAATACTTAGTTCCTTTTTGAAATAGTAAGGCCTTGCCGGTAAAATTTACGGTGTACCTGTCTTCTGGAAAAATTTTAAGCGCTTTGGCCTTCAGATCCTGCTCAATTCTGTCAAAGCGATCTGTGCCGGTATCTTTCATAAAAGTAGTGATACGTGCATACTGCCCTGTACTATCCACATAACTTTCAAGCAAATTTGTGTTCTTAGTACTACTTTTAGCATAGCTTAAAATAAAGCTCCTCTCTTGGCTATTGGGTAATTGATAATACTCAGGATTGCCATTGTAATAGGCCTGTTTGCTGTATTTCACTAAATCTACCACAGAGAGAGATTTTGAAAATTCAGGGAATTCTTCTATGTAATTCTGAAGCTCATTCATGCGTTTTAGAGTAGCTAGCTTCATGACCCCTTTTTTACGTTTGGTATCTACTAAAATTTCAAGGGGCATAATGCCTTTATACTCTTTCTCAAAAAATCTAATTGATTTAAAAAACTCAGCCTTTTTTGGCATATCCTCTACCAGCGATCCGGAGATTTTTATAGTATAAATCCCGATAATACTAACGCACAAAAGTGCGATAGAAATAATATAAATAGCAATACGGTTGTGACGCACTTTGTTTTCCATCCAGTCTACAAAGCGGTTGATCCAGCGTTTGTTTAAATGTTTTAAGTGCTTGTTTTTAGGCACTGCCATAAAACTGTAAATAATAGGGATGATAAGTAAACAAAGCAAGAATATCGCAAGAATACAAATAGAGGCAACAATTCCAAACTCCTTAAGTAGCTGGCTATTTGTTAAAATAAATGTTGCAAAACCAGAGGCTGTTGTAACATTGGTCATTAAGGTTGCGTTTCCAACTTTAGCAATAACGCGTTGCAAAGATTTTGCTTGATTTCCGTGTTGCTTTATTTCTTGTTGGTATTTATTGATCAAGAAAATACAATTTGGGATTCCAATTACAATGATAAGTGGCGGGATCAAAGCAGTTAAAACAGTGATTTCATACCTCAGCAAACCAAGTATTCCAAAAGCCCATAAAACACCAATAATTACTGTAATCATTGATATGAAAGTTGCCCTATAAGATCTAAAGAAGAAGAAGAAAATAAAAGAAGTAACAACCACGGCTGCTCCAATAAACATTCCGATCTCATCAATAATATTCTGAGAGTTTAAAGTCCTGATATAGGGCATGCCAGAGGTGTAAACTTTCATGCCAGTTTTCTTTTCGAAGGCGGCTATTTTGGGAATAAGAACTTTTTCAATAAATATTTTTCTCGCAGGTGTATTTACGATGTCTTTCTTAACATAAACAGCAGTTCTTACAGATTTTTTATCTGGAGAGTATACAATACCACTATAAAAAGGAAGTTTTTCAAAAAGCTCGTATTGAAGTTTTTTTAGTTGTTTCTTATTTAAAACAGAATCTCTCACAAGAGGAACCATCTCAAATCCAATAGTGTCTGTGCGTTTTTTTAATTTTTGAAGATCTCCTATCGAGAGGGTAAGATCTACCTCTGGTGCTGCCCCTAGTTCTTTAGATAAGGTGTTCCAAGCTTTAAAGTTTGTTGGAGTGAATAGTAAACTATCTTTGACACCATATATGATAAGATTCCCTTCTTCTCCAAAGGTGTCCAAAAATGTATTATAGGCGGTGTTTACTTGGTGGTCATCAGGAAGCATGTTTGCTTCGGTATAGGTGAAACGCATATGTTTCCATTGCATCCCAAGAAAGACGGTAAGGGCAGTTATAGCGACCAGAATCAAAACCCTATTGCGAAGTATAAAACGCGCCGTGGCACTCCAAAAACCAATGCTAAAAAGTTTGTTCAATGATAGTTGTTTTGTTGTTTTGTAAAGGTAAGAAATCTATTTAGGGCAATTAAAATTATGACCACTCGATTTTTATAAAATATGTTAAGAATTCATCAAAATGACATAGACATTGAAAGGCCTATTTCATTTTTGTTGTAATATGGGATCACTGCTGTTTGAGTTGTAGTTTCTTCTTTTGAAAATAATTTTTTAAAAAAGGGCTGTACCCAGTAGGCAATTTTTGTGCTCAAAATACCAATTCCAGCTGCTGCAACTACATCTGAAAACCAATGCTTATTGTTATACATCCTTAAATATCCGGTCCCAGCGGCTATAAAATATCCAGAAACTCCATACCAGGGTGAAACATCTTTGTATTCTTGATATAAAAACTCAGCCCCCATAAATGCTGTTGCTGTATGGCCAGAAGGAAATGAGGTGAACCCTGTTTGGTTTGGTCTTTGGCGTTTGGTCGTATTTTTTAAAACAGTAACAGAGCTGCCCATTAAAAGATAGGCAGTTGCCAAAACGATGCTTCGATCTTTAAAATTATTTTTTCCTTTTACTCCAAATAAATTTAATCCATACACAGATATAAACGCAAGTGACTGCGTCCCTTCATCCAGGGGGAATGTCTTTTCATTGTCTGAATTAATATTGTTTCTAATAGAGGTGTCTAACTTAGTTAATCTGTCATTATAGAGGCTTAAAGTGCCATAGCCTATGAGTGATACGGGTATAATTAAAGCTTTGTATGAAACCTTAATGTTTTTATCTTGTTGGAGGGTATCTTGGCTTTTAGTCTGTGAAAAGACATTGAAATACATTAAAATAAAGACCAATACAAAGCTTATTTTTTTCATTTTTAAAAGAGCGCCTATTCAGGGTTTTAAATTACCAATAAAAAATTTTGCCTTACTAAAAAAAGGCTTAGATACCATAATGTAAAAAAAATAACCCCCTAGATTTAGTTACATTTTAACAGGAAAAAGGGGGGAATATTAATTGGATATGTTTGTGTGGGTTATACAGTCATAATTTCTTTTTCTTTTACTGCAAGAAGTGCATCGATTTTAGAGATACTCGTATCAGTTAATTTTTGAATATCTTCTTCCAAACTTTTCTTTAAATCGTCACTTGCCCCTTCAATTTCTTTTATGCTATTCATTGCATTTTTACGATCATTTCGTACGCCAACTTTACTGTCTTCCGCTTCTGCTTTTGCTTGTTTTGCAAGCTCCCTTCTGCGTTCTTCTGTCAGGGGTGGAACGTTTATAATTACACTGTCTCCATTATTCATTGGGTTAAAACCAATATTTGCAAGATGAATTCCTTTTTCAATTTCTGGAATCAATCCTTTTTCCCAGGGTGCAATTGTGATGGTCATACCATCTGGCGTTGACACATTGGCAACTTGTGCCAATGGTGTTTGACTACCATAGTAGTTTACCATAACACTACCAACCATGGCAGGAGAAGCTTTTCCAGCTCTAATATTTACAAACTTTTTATTTAAGTGGCTCACGGCATTGTCCATGGCTTCTTTTGCACTGTCAATGATAAATTCTATTTCTTCTTCCATCTGTGTATCCCTAAAAGGGGTTTTTATTTTTGTTTTCTAAACTGCTAGTGTTAAAGATTTACTTTGGTTCCAATATTTTCTCCACAGATTACTTTCATTAAATTGCCGCGAGTATTCATGTCAAAAACAATGATAGGTAGTTTGTTTTCTTGGCTTAAGGTAAATGCAGTAGTATCCATCACATTGAGTCCTTTTTTTAGTACATCCTTGAAAGAAATAAAATCAAATTTAACAGCGTCTTCATTTTTTTCTGGGTCACTAGAATAGATACCATCTACACGAGTCCCTTTTAAAATAACATCTGCATTAATTTCTATAGCCCTTAAAACAGCTGCACTGTCTGTGGTGAAATATGGGTTACCAGTTCCTCCACCAAATATGACAACGCGCCCTTTTTCAAGATGACGAACAGCTTTTCTTTTAATAAAAGGCTCTGCAACTTCGTTTATTTTGATGGCGCTTTGCAATCTTGTAGCAATACCCTGATCCTCAAGAGCTCCTTGGAGAGCAAGTCCGTTAATTACTGTAGCAAGCATACCCATATGGTCTCCCTGAACTCTGTCCATGCCTTTACTGGCTCCTGCAACACCTCTAAAAATATTACCGCCTCCAATTACTATAGCAACTTGTACTCCAGTAGCTGTAATTGCTTTTATATCCTGAGCATATTCTTTTAGTCTTTCTGGGTCAATACCGTACTGAAGGCTGCCCATCAAGGCCTCTCCAGATAGTTTTAAAAGGATTCTGTTATAGTGCATAGTGGTTTTTTAGTAATACAAAAATAGTGAAATTATAAAAGATGTTTCTACCTAAGCATGTAAAAAAGAAAAATCCGTTTTCAACCACAGGGGTCGAAAACGGATTTTATAAGTGTAGATGCTTTATTGTTAAGCTAGAGTAACTCTTTTAAATCCAACTACAGTAGCATCTCCTTTGCTGGAAACGTACTGAGCAACATTTTTCTTTTCATCCATAATAAAGTTTTGATCTAACAAACATTTCTCTTGGTCTAGAGAGGTATTGTCAGAAATAAAACGCTCCATTTTTCCAGGAAGAATTCTATCCCATATTTGTTCTGGTTTTCCCTCTGCTTTTAATTCTGCTTTTGCAGCCTCTTGAGCAGCCGCTAGAGTTTCTGGAGTTAATTGAGACATTGAAATGTATTGAGGAATATTTTTAAGGGTCTTCCCTAAACGTCCTAACTCAATATTGTCTTTCTCAATAACGGCAATTCTTGCTTCTGTTTCATTTGCAACAAACTCATCAGTAAAATCTTTGTAGGATAACGTGGTTGCTCCCATGGAAGCTACTTGCATTGAAACACTTTTACTTACCTCAGCAGCGCTATCACTATTTTTAGATAAGCCAACAAGAGCGCCAATTTTCTTTCCGTGGATGTAAGTTCCAACAAACGGTGCTTCTAGCACTTCAAATCCACCAACTTCTAGTTTTTCACCAATAACACCTGTTTGCTCAATTAGTTTTTCAGCAACGGTCATCTCTGAGTTAAAAGCAGCAGCTAAAAATGCTTCTTTAGTGTCATAATTAATTGCAATGGCAGCCATTTCTTTGGCCATAGCAGCGTATGAGTCATTGTTGGCAACAAAATCTGTTTCACAGTTTAAAGAGATAACAACACCTCTTGTTTGTGCTTCATTTATTTGAGAAACAACGGCCCCTTCACTAGAGTCGCGGTCTGCTCTTTTTTCTGCAATTTTTTGTCCTTTTTTTCTAAGTATACCAATGGCATCCTCTAAATTTCCTTCTGCTTCAACAAGGGCTTTTTTACAGTCCATCATTCCAGCTCCGGTTTTCTTTCTTAATTCGTTTACTTGTGCGGCGGTTATTTTTACCATCGTATCGTTTTTTATTGTTTCCGTATGATTCGGAAATGTATTATTGTATTAGTGAACTTAAAAAGTCGCTTAATAGAATTTCTAGTAGAAAAAAAATTAAACGACCCTTTATCTTAATAGAATCGATATCTACTTTTTCTCTGCAGTAGTATCCTCTTCTTTTACTTGTTTTTTAACAGCTTTTTTGGCTGGTGCTGCTACCGCTTTTTCTTTAGCTGGAGCTGCTACTGCTTCTTCTTTGGCTGGAGCTTCTGTTGCTGCTTCTTCTTTGGCTGGAGCTGGTGCTGCTTCTTCAGTTTTTTTAGCTTCAGCTTGTTTTTCAGCTTTTGCTTTTTCAGCATTTTCTTTTCCTGCCTTACGTTCTGCCAAACCTTCTTTTACAGCGTCTGTTACTGCAGTCATGATCTTATCTATAGACTTAGATGCATCATCGTTTGATGGAATGATGTAATCAATCACTCTTGGATCACAATTTGTGTCAACCATAGCAAAAATTGGAATATTTAGTTTGATCGCCTCGGCTACTGCAATGTGCTCACGAGTTGTATCAACAACAAATAAAGCAGCAGGTAAACGACTCATTTCTCCAATAGAACCTAAGTTTTTCTCAAGCTTAGCACGTAAACGATCTACTTGTAAACGTTCTTTTTTAGACAGGGTCATGAACGTTCCATCTTGCTTCATTCTGTCAATAGTAGCCATTTTCTTTACAGCCTTTCTGATTGTCACAAAGTTTGTTAACATTCCGCCAGGCCATCTTTCTGTGATGTAAGGCATGTTTACAGATTTTGCTTTTTCAGCAACAATGTCTTTCGCTTGTTTTTTGGTAGCTACAAAAAGTATTTTTCTGCCAGATGATGCTATTTTCTTTAAAGCTTCTCCAGCTTCTTGAATTTTTGCAGCAGTTTTGTATAAGTTGATGATATGAATCCCATTACGCTCCATGTAGATGTAAGGAGCCATGTTTGGATTCCATTTTCTTGTTAGGTGTCCAAAGTGTACACCTGCATTTAGAAGTTCTTTAACTTCTTTGTTGTTGTCTTTTGCCATTTTGTTTTTAGTTTACATTCTGTGTGTTTAGATGTCAATTACTTTTTGTTTACCAAGAAACCCGGTGGGCTTTGGCAAGGAAGTAATTTAGATACTAAACTAATTGTCCCACCCGGCAGAGCGGGACTAACAGCTTAATTAATATAATTGTATTTGTATGAACTTATTTTGGGTATTAAAAATCAATACTCCAAAGAAATACCCAATACGTTGGGTAAAAAAATTAACGTTTCGAGAATTGGAATTTTTTACGGGCTTTCTTCTGTCCGAATTTCTTTCTCTCCACCATTCTTGGATCTCTAGTTAAAAGACCTTCTGGTTTTAAGATGCCTCTATTTTCCTCATTCAGTGTGCACATTGCACGAGATAAAGCCAAACGAATTGCTTCTGCCTGGCCAGTGATACCGCCTCCAAAAACATTCACTTTAATATCAAAGCTCTTGTCGTTCTCTGTCATTACAAGTGGTTGCATTACTTTGTAACGTAATGTTGGGGTTGTAAAATAGTTATCAAATTCACGCTTGTTGATTGTGATGTTTCCTTTTCCTTTAGATAAGTAAACACGCGCAACAGCGGTTTTTCTTCTTCCGATTTTGTGTATAGTTTCCATTACTTTGTTGCGGTATTAATTTTAATAGCTCTTGGTTTTTGTGCTTCTTGACCGTGGTCTGCATCTGCATACACCTTCAAGTTTCTAAAAAGTACTGAACCTAATTTGTTTTTAGGTAACATTCCTTTAACCGCCTTCTCAACAACACGTGCTGGATTCTTGTCTTTTAATTCTGTAGCAGTAAGACTTTTTTGTCCACCCGGGTAACCCGTATGGCGAATGTAAGACTTTTCTGTCCATTTGTTTCCTGTTAATTGGACGTTGCTTGCGTTTATGATAATCACGTTATCTCCACAATCTACATGAGGTGTAAAGCTTGGTTTGTGTTTACCGCGAAGTAATTTTGCAACTTCACTCGCAAGACGACCTAGTGTTTGCCCGTCCGCATCTACTAATAACCACTCTTTTGTTACGGTGGCTTTGTTAGCAGATACTGTTTTGTAACTTAATGTATCCATTATAGTTCTTTGTCTAATTATTAATAAATTATTTCTGTCCCGTATTATCGGACGGCAAAAATACTGTTATTTATTTGAATAACAAATAGTAAAAGATACATTTTCGTTTATTTTCTTGAAATAAAATCCTAAAGATAACCCCCTTGTTTAAAGGGGGTATCTCAATTTATAAATCTTGTGTTACTCTTGTGCTGATTTTACTCTTTACCTATATAGGAATTTGAGTATAAATATTTAGCGCGTTTTTGCTATTTTAAACGTTTGATCATTAATACGTACATAGAACATACTTCCCGAAAATGAAGAAAGATCAATTTGTTTGAAGCTGTCTTTTAATTCTCCAGAGCGCAATAATTGACCCGTCACAGAATACACCTGGTAGAGAGCGTCTTGTTGCAAAGATATATTTACAATACCTCTTGTTGGGTTAGGGTATAATAGTGTTTGACTACTATTTTCTTGGGTTTCTAAAATTTCACATTCAAAACTACTTTCTACGTTAGATGCCGCCGCAGGAGCATCTAATAAATCTTCTGTTAGCAGTGAGCAATAGCAGTCGTTTTGATTTACATATAAGTTAAACCACGATAGTGCAATTTGACCAACACTGGAATTGCCCCCCTGTGGAGTATTTGCTACAGAGTGATTGCCATTTTCTATTTCAAATAATAGTTTGTTTGTACTATTTGGTGTGCTGTCATAATGAATATTTGCATGCAATTCAGGAGGTGCTACGGCATCATTTTGAGCGCTAAAAATTACCACAGGGCTGCTGTGATCTAACTCTGGAGTTGGAAGCCACGGGGTTAGTGCAATGACTCCTTTAATACTGTTGTCTAGAACAGCGGCCCGTTGTGCTCCTCCTCCTCCCATAGAGTGTCCACTTACAGCAAACTTGTCTTCATCTATAGCTCCAAGTAGTGGTGAGTCGTTTCTGGTGTTTTCTTCTCTTAACGTTTCTAAGGCGTCTAGTAAAGCTTCTGCTCTGGCTTCTGGAAAATCAAAAATAGAATTTGTACCAACAATAATAGTTACAATACCATGAGAGGCATAAAATGGCCCCCAGGCCTCAACACTATCCGGAGATGCAGTAAAACCGGGAATAATAGCGATACTAGCATAAGGAGGTGTGGCGTTTGTGGGATAGTAAACGGTAGCCCCAAAATAGGCAGGGCCGTCACGCAAACCGTCTGCCTCTGTAAGGGTTGCAACATCGTAAATACCGGGGTTGGTTAAACTCTCAACCGTGACATTCTCACACTGGGAGAACATGGTTCCCCAGTTGAGAAAAAAAAGTATTAAAATACCTGCTTTTATAAATAGTGTTCTCATAGCTTATTTTTCTTCAGTAAAATACAAAAGTATTTTTTTACATACAATTTGTTAATGTGCTTGAAGCCAATTTTCTCCCATGCCTAGTTCAACATCCAAGGGAACAGAAAGGATATGAGCGTTTTCCATTTCAGTTTTAATAAGGCTTTTTATAACAGAAAGTTCTGGTTTATAAACATCAAACACAAGTTCATCATGCACCTGTAAGAGCATCTTGGTTTTATATCCACCCTTTTCTAGTTTTTCTTGAATGTTTATCATGGCAATTTTAATGATGTCTGCTGCGCTACCTTGAATTGGCGCATTCACGGCATTACGCTCTGCCGCGCCTCTTACAATTGCGTTGGCAGAGTTAATATCTTTTAGATATCTACGACGCCCTAACACTGTTTGGACATAGCCATTGTCTCTTGCAAAATCTACCAATTCGCTCATGTAATTACGCAATTTTGGATAGGTTTTGTAATAGGTGTCAATCAGCTCTTTGGCCTCACCTCTTGACAGCTCTGTTTGGTTGCTTAGTCCAAAGGCAGAGACACCATAGATAATCCCAAAATTTACTGTTTTAGCGTTGCTTCGCTGCTCTCGTGTTACCTGCTCTAAGGGTACATTAAATACTTTGGCTGCTGTAGAGGCATGAATATCTTGCCCATCTTTAAAAGCCATTAACATGGTTTGCTCTTCACTCAGTGCAGCGATAATACGCAGCTCTATTTGAGAATAATCTGCAGCCACCAACACATAATCTTGGTTTCTTGGTACAAAAGCTTTTCTAACTTGCCTGCCTCTTTGGGTTCGAATAGGTATGTTTTGCAGGTTAGGGTTATTGCTGCTAAGGCGCCCTGTGGCAGCCACTGTTTGCATGTAATCTGTATGTACCCTTCCGGTGGTCTGCTCTATTTGTAAAGGCAGCGCGTCCACATAGGTAGATTTTAATTTTGCCAGGCCGCGGTACTCAAGCACATCTGCAATGATTTGATGCTCTTTTGCTAGAGAGGAAAGTACGTCCTCTGCGGTAGAGTATTGCCCAGTTTTTGTTTTTTTAGCCTTGGCAACAAGTTTCATTTTACCAAATAAAATTTCACCCAATTGTTTTGGAGATGCAATGTTAAATTCCTCTGCTGCCTCTTTATAAATGTTAGCCTCTAAGGTAAGAATATCGTGGTCTAAATCTCCAGAGAGTGATTCTAAGAATTCTTTATCTAGATTTATACCCTCTAGTTCCATGGCGGCAAGTACTTTTAGTAGCGGGATTTCAATTGTGTCAAATAATTTTTGAAGATCAGTGTCTTTAAGCTCGGCGGCAAAGTGCTGTTTGAGCTGAAATGTAATATCTGCATCCTCTACAGCGTATTGTGTTTGCTGCTCTATGGGTACATCACGCATCGACTTTTGGTTTTTACCTTTTTTGCCAATGAGTTCTGTGATAGATACGGGGGTATAGTTTAAATAAGTTTCTGCCAATATATCCATGTTATGTCTCATATCCGGATTGATCAGGTAATGGGCCAACATGGTATCGAATAATTTTCCTTGAATTGCAATTCTGTATTTGTGCAACACTTTAATGTCGTATTTCAAGTTTTGCCCCACTTTTTCTATCTCTGTGGATTCGAAAAAAGGACGTAATTGCTCTATAATTTGCTGACAGGCATCTCTTTGCTCAGGCAATGGCAGGTAGTATCCTTTGCCTTTTTCCCAAGAAAAAGCAATTCCAACAAGCTGAGCAGTGAGAGGATTTAACCCTGTTGTTTCTGTGTCAAAACAAACGCTGGGTTGTTTCATTAAATTTTCAACAAACAAACGAGTTCCCATACCAGGTTGTACGGTTTGATAAAAATGCGCTGTATCTTTAATGGTTTTTCTACTGCTGTATGTCTGGGTGGCAGGCTCATTATCTGTTCCAAAGAGAGAGAACTGTCCCTCTCCAGCTTTAGGACTAGGGGCTGTTGCAGGGGTCTTTTTTGAATCAATAGCAGTCTCTTTGGGTTGGTTGCTTGTTCCTTTTGTGGCCATGGCCTGTTTAGAGAATGTGTTTGCAAAACTTGTGGTGAGGCGCCTAAATTCAAGTTCTTCAAAAATTTCAGTAACTGCGCCAACATCTGGAGCGCTCATTTGAAAATTTTCTTGGTTAAAATCAACGGGAACATCTAGCATTATAGTTGCTAGTTCTTTGCTTAAAAGACCAAGTTCTTTGTTGGCCTCTATTTTCTCTTTCATTTTTCCTTTTAGCTCCTGGGTATTAGCAAGTAGTCCTTCCATAGAGCCAAATTGGTTAATGAATTTTTTGGCCGTCTTATCTCCAACTCCAGGAAGCCCAGGAATGTTATCTGCACTGTCTCCCATCATCCCTAAATAATCGATGACTTGCAGAGGTTCTGTTACTTCAAATTTCTTTTGTACCTCTGGGATCCCCCAAGTTTCATAACCACCCCCAAAAACAGGGCGATACATAAAAATATTATCTGATACCAGCTGAGCAAAGTCCTTATCTGGAGTAACCATATAGGTCTGATACCCTTGCTTTTCTGCCTTTTTTGCCAAAGTTCCTATCACATCATCTGCCTCAAACCCCTCCTTAACCATAATTGGAATGTGCATCGCAGTCAATATTTTTTGAATGTATGGCACCGCAATTTTAATACCATCTGGAGTTTCATCTCTATTTGCTTTATACTCTGGAAATAGCTCGTTTCTAGCTGTACTACCTCCTTTATCAAAACATACCGCTATGTACTCAGGACGCTCTCGTTTAATGACATCAATAAATGAGTTCATAAACCCCAAAATAGCAGAGGTATCCATCCCTTTACTATTGATACGAGGGTTTTTTATTAGTGCATAATAGCCTCTAAAAATCAAGGCAAATGCATCAATGAGAAATAATCTTTTTTTTGGTTGTGACATAGTTGCTTTTTCTTTTCTAGTCCCTTAATTGAGTTTGTTAAAAGGACCCTTCAATAGTTCACGCATCTTCACATGAAGTAGGTGATTTGTATAGAATCAAAAATAGAAAAAACACAAGAGAGTTTTACTAAAACCCAGTACAAAATATTAATTGAGTTTAATTAAACAAAAAACCTAACACTTTACTGTGTTAGGTTTTTTGTTGTTTAATATAAGTTACTTAGGCAACAGCGCCCCTGGGATAAATTATAGCGTATCGTAGTATTTAACTGCTGTTATTAAGTCTTGCTCATTGTTTAAATCTAGGCTATTTTTTTTTGTAAAGTCTTTCATCTGTTTTTGTTTTTCTCCAAACACCTTTAATTTTTTAGATCTGGATTTGGGCATTTGATAAAACTTACTAGATTTTGTTACTAAGTAAAAAACAGGCTTATCCCTAAACACTGCAGGAAGTGTTTTTGTGATAGAAGATGTGGCCTTTTTCTCAGGACTGAAATCTTTAATGTGTTTCTTATAAAGTGCTATGCTATTTCCTTCAAAAGTGACTTGAAAATAACCTCCCTTTTCAATGCCGCCTTGATAGGCAACAAACACATAAATATCATCAACTATTTTCACGTAAATGTCTTGAGACTTAGTGAGCACTCTAGCATCATCATCGCTATCGTTAAGATATTGTTTTACTTCCATCTCATCTGCAACAGCATTATATCTTATGGCTACTTTGTCTGCAAGTAATTTTCCTTCTTTGTAGATATTCCCGAGTAAGAAGTTTGGATTGTTGTAAGGGGTCCCTTTATAAGATTTGGTGTCTTTAAAGCTAACATCTTTGTTTTGCCTTTTTATATAGGTGTCTAAAAGAAAAGCATCTGAGACAAACATTGCGGCATCAAATTGTGCGAAGGCTGTGTTAAGAGTTAAAACACATAAAGCGAGTGTAACTATTATTTTTTTCATTGATATTGTTTTTATTTTACAACTAGGGTGTTTGAAACTAAATTTATATTTAGATGTTTTTAATACTATTATTGAGACTAAAGTTTCAATAAAAGGTTTAAAACATCAAAAATGTTGCCAAAATTAAAGTGCGTTAAAATAATCTAATGCTTTATTGAAATCTTTTTCTTTTCTTAAGTTCAAGTTATTTGTTTGTATATAGCTGCTCATTTGGTTTTGCTGTGATACTAACAATTTTTCTCTTTTTGTTTTCCCTTTTGGAAGTTTTGTTAAACTTCCTGCAGCACTAACTATATACAACTGTTCTTTTTCTTTAAAAGTGTCTGGGACATCTCTTGAATAGGAGTTTGCAGACTCTTTTCCTTCAATAAAATCTTTGATTATTTTCTTGTAAACGGTGAGTTTACCTCCCTCTGCAATGACCTTAAAATAACCAGCTTTTTGGTTTTTATCTGGAGAAATAAGATACACAAAATCGTCATTTAAAATACGTACAGAAATATTTTCAGATGTTTTAATAACATTAGCAACAGTTGTATTAGTGTTGGCTTTCATCTCAATTTCTTCTGCCTGCACATTATATCTGAGAGCCACATTACTAGCCACTAGGGTACCATCTTTGTACACAGATCCTGTTTGAAATTCTTTGTTTGCGTATATGGACCCCATGGTGTTTTTGTAACCTTTAAATACGGGAGTTGTTTTTGATGATAAAAATTCTGCGGTTGCTCTTTGCTCATTTGTGATGTTTTGAGCCATCATGTTTAGGGAGATACAAAGAGAAAGTAATAGTAGAAAGTTAGGTTTCATTAATTGGGTAATTTATTTTTATAACAATACTCAAAACTAATATTTGGCATTTTTAATTGTGTTAAATTATTGTTATTCTTTGTGATACTTGGTGTTTTCTAATGCATTGCAAATAAAAACAAAACATACAAAGCAACAACTGCATGATGCGTTTTTTGTGAGAAAATCTTCTGGCTGTTTCAACGTTCAATTAGTCCTATAGCTTCTGTTACTTCTGTCTGGGGCATTTTACAAGCATTATTAACGCAAACATAGACAAAGGTCTGATTTTCTATAAAACGCTGTTTTATAAGTGGGCTGCTGCTGTCTTTGGTGCTACCTGCAATAAGTTTGTTTGGCAAATAATACTGGTTAATTGCGCTCACTTTTTGTTGGGCATCTTCTCCCACCACAACAATTTCATAAAAGTTGTTTTGAAAATTAGCCAATAAGTCCAGCCAATTAGAAAACCCTGAGGGATATTTTTCTATCTCCGGAAGAACATTTTTAAGCATCTGGGTCGCAGTGGTGGCATATGTTTGGTTATCAAAGTGATGAGACAAAACAGATAAGTTTTTTGCCATCATAGAGTTGGAAGCAGGTATTACATTATCTCTGTATTCAAAACTTCTTGTAATTAATGTTGGATCTTGATCACTTGTGAAATAAAACAGTTGCTTCTCAGAATCAAAGAAATGCGCGTAAGTGTAGCTTGTTAATTCATTTGCAATATCAATCCACTGACTGTCTAATGTGATTTCATACACACCAATAAAGGCATCAATCACAGTTGCATAATCCTCTAAATAGCCATTAATTGTGCTTTTCCCATCTTTATAGTTGTGAAATAATGCTCCAGAAGATTGCCATTGTTTAGACTTAATAAAGTGTGCATTTTTTAAAGCAGCCTCAAGGTATTCAGGTTCTTGAAATGCTTTGTAGGCATCAACATACCCTTTTAGCATAAGCCCATTCCATGAGGTGAGTATTTTATCATCTAGTCTTGGTTTGTCTCGTTTATTTCTATAGTTAAGAAGTACTTTTCTCCAAGTTTCTTTTTTGTTTAGTAATACCTCCTGGGTAATACCATACTCTTGGCATATCACCGAGTCACTTTTGGATCGTATTAGAACATAATGATTGTTCTCCCAAAGACCAAAAGAATTGATATTGTAGTAGGTTGAGAATAATTCAAAATCTTCTCCAAGTTCTTTTCTAAGCTCCTCTTTGGTAAATATGTAGTAAGCTCCTTCTTCAAGGATACCCTCTTGTGTGAGACTATCTGCATCGTAGGAAGAGAAAAATGCCCCTTCACTATTTGTACATTCTCTAGCTATAAATGAAAGGGTTTGTGTAACCACTTCTTTATATAAATTGTCTTTGGTTGCCAAATATGCGTTGCTATACAAACTCACCATCTGCCCATTATCATACAGCATTTTTTCAAAGTGAGGAACGTGCCATTTTTTATCTACACTATACCTTGAAAATCCTCCTCCAACATGATCGTATATACCTCCATAGGCCATTTTGTCTAAAGTGGTGGTAACATACTCAAGTAGGACTTTGTCTTTACTTTGTTTTGCTTTTCTTAAAAGATAAGAAATAGTATTTGGCATCATGAATTTAGGAGCCCTGTTTGAACCTCCAAATGTGTTGTCAAAAGATTCTTGCCATTGGCTTACTAATTCATCTGTGTTGTAATTTTTTAAATCTATGTTTTCCTTATTTAGCGGAAGAAGATCCATGTTTTTTATACCCTGTTCTAGATTGTTTGCAACCTCATACAGTTTCTCTGGATTCTCTGTATAAATTTTCTGAATTTGCTCTAGTATGTTGGTCCAATCCTCTTTTTTAAAATAAGTACCTCCCCAAACTGGTCTTCCATCTGGAAGTGTTATTACATTAAGTGGCCATCCTGCACTCCCTGTTAATAGTTGTACTGCATTGATATAGATTTGATCAACATCTGGACGCTCTTCTCTGTCTACCTTGACATTGATGTAGTTTTTGTTCATTACCGCGGCTACGGCACTATCTTCAAAACTTTCTCGCTCCATGACATGACACCAGTGACAGGCAGCATACCCTATGCTAACAATCATGAGTTTTTTATCATTTTTTGCCACCTCTAGTGTTTGATCATTCCAAGCTCTCCAGTTTACAGGGTTGTGAGCGTGCTGTAATAAATAGGGACTTGTTTCTTGGGCAAGTAAATTAGTGTATTTAGGTATGTCCACGGAGTCTTTTTTTGAAGTATTACAAGAGAAAAATAAAATAGAACAAAGTAAAATTAAATAAAGATGTTTCATTTATACCGGGGTTTAAATCTTACAAACAAAAATACACTTTTATAAATTTCAAACTAGCGTGTGAAATATCTGTAGATACTATTAAATATTACAAAATTATCCATTTATTGCTGTTACAGTTTCTACTCTGCCAGGCATCATTTCTTGAAGCATGGTTTGAATACCATTTTTTAGTGTAACGGTAGCAGAGGGACATCCACTACAAGCTCCTTGTAGAATAACATGCACCGTCTTTGTGTCTTTCTGATAGGAGTCAAAGGCAATATGCCCACCATCACTTGCTACAGCGGGTTTGATGTATTCATCCAGGATATCAACAATTTGCTGCTCAATTGTGGTGTATGTTTTGTCTATTTTTTCTGCTGAAGCTCCCGTTTTTATCGTATCATTTTTTGCTACAATCTCTTTCTTGCTCTGCAAAAAAGCATCATTAAAAATAGCCTTACCTTCTTCAATGAAGGTTCTTATAAATGAGCGCAACTCATTGGAAACTTCTGTCCATTCTACCACATTGTATTTTGTTATAGAGACATAGTTAGCGCTAATAAAAACTTCTTTTACAAAGGCAAAAGAGAACAGTGCTTTTACCAGCGGAACTTCTACAGCATCTTCTATAGATTTAAATTCAAACACCCCATCTGCAAGAGGCTTGTTGGCAACATATTTCATAACACTCGGGTTTGGAGTGCTTTCTGCATAAACTGTAACAGGTACCTTTTTTAATGTTTCTTCTGCTGTGATTACTTCTTTGCCACTATTAAGATAATCTGCGATAGATTGTGCCACTTCATCTTGTACAGAAGGCCAATCAACGATATTAAATTTTTCAATTGCGACAAAATTTTGTGAGATATAGACCGTCTTAACAAAAGGGAGATAAAACAATTCTTGAGCCAAAGGACTTGGTTTTGCTTGGTCTATATTAGAAAATTCATAACTTTTAGCTTGTGTTAAAAACGAATTTGTAACAAACTTCACAATATTTTCGTTATTTGTTGGTTGTACTGTTATGTTATATTGGTCCATAATGTGAATTTTGTGTGATTTTTTTTTGCAAAAATACCGAAAGAAAATCATTGTAATGAATATATTTGGCCTCATATTGATATGTCAATGAAAAAAATACTACCCTACATTTTTGCGTTGTTTTGTTCTGTGGGTTTAGGTCAAATCACTATAGATGAAACTTTTACTGCTCAACAATTAATACAAGATATCCTTATTGACTCTCCCTGTGCTGAGGTTACCAATGTTGGCCAACGTACAGGAACAGATTTTGGTAACGTAAATGGGATAGGCTATTTTAATGCAAATGGTTCAAATTTTCCTTTTTCTGACGGTATTATATTAATGACGGGTGATGTTTCTCAGGCCCCTGGACCCAACAACCCAGGAGTAACCCTTAGTGATGGAGATGCATCCTGGCCCGGTGATCCAGATTTAGAGGCAAACACCACTGCAACTGCAACAAATAATGCCTCAATAATTCAGTTCAATTTTGTGCCACAAATTGCTCAAATAAATTTTAATTTTATTTTAGCCTCTGAAGAATACAACAGAAATTTTGAATGTTCTTTCTCTGATGCTTTTGCATTTATACTCACAGATCAAATCACGGGTGTTGTTCAAAATCTTGCCGTCTTGCCAGGTACAACAACTCCCATAGAGGTTACAAATGTTAGGTATGGTATCCCAGGGCAATGTGAGGATATAAATACAGAATATTTTGAACAATATAATTTTGATGTTCCTGGTTTACCCTCTGTAAATGCGGCAGACTCCTCTATATATCTCAATGGCCAAACTGTTCCATTAACAGCTGTTGGTGATGTAATTCCAGGAAATGGCTACAACATAAAACTAGTTATTGCAGATGAGACAGATTCTGCCTTCGATGCGGCAGTATTTTTAGAAGGTGGCTCTTTTAATATTGGGGTAAATCTTGGTCCAGATATTACTATAGATTCAGGAACTGCTTTATGTGAAGGAGAAACCTTGGAGATAGGATTGTTTGGAATAGGTGATGGTCCTGATGGTAGTACTTATCAATGGTTTGTTTTTAATCCTATTACTATGGTGTTTGATATCATTCCGGGAGCGACAAATGCTACACTAGATGTAACGGTGTCCGGAACCTATCAAATAGAGGTTACTAATGATGATTCTGGTTGTTCTGGAACTGATGAAATTCTTGTTGAGTTTGCTCCTGTTCCTATCGCAAATGAGCCAAACAACTTATTTCAATGTGATGATGGAACTCAAATGGGTGTTTTTGACCTTACCATAAATGATGCACTTGTTATAGGTACTCAAGATCCTGCCTTATTTGCTGTAAAATATTATGAAAATTTTACAGACTCTCAAACAGGGGTAAATGAAATTCTCACTCCAAATGCTTTTTTAATTTCAGCACCACCTTTACAAACAATATTTGTGCGCATAGAAGATCTTGGTGGAATATGTTTTGCCTTAGAAGATTTTACTATTAATTACTCCCAACCTTTTGTAGGAGAGCTTATTGATGAAGGTTTTTGTGATGGTGACTCTAGTGGTGTTGTTACTATAAATTTACCAGAGCTAAAAGATACAGAGGTTTTAAATGGTCTCGATCCATTACTATATGAGATTACCTATCACAATACCCAAGATAATGCCGACACAGATATAAACCCATTGCCAGGAATTTACAACGCATCGGCTCCTGTAGAGACTATATTTGTGCGTATAGAGAGTATTTTTGACCAACTTTGCTTTGCTACAGGAAGTTTTAATATCAATATTTTTTTAGCAGCAACTGCAACAACCCCCTCAAAATATAACATTTGTGATGATTTACCCAACGATGGTTTTGGTACCTTTGATTTAACGACCAAAGATCTAGAGATTACGGGTGGTAATCCAGATGCAGTGGTTTCTTACTATATTACTTTTGCCCAGGCCCTTGCAGGAACTCCTGCTATTGCTCCTGCCAATGCATTTATAAATACGGTACTTGGTTTCCAGGTGGTGTATGCTAGGGTAGATAATATAAACGCCACAGACTGTTTTAACATCGTTCCTCTAGAGTTGCAGGTTAATGATGCACCTGCTATCACGGATCCCATCACAGATTATTTTGTGTGTGATTTGGACGGTAACGGTATTGAGACTTTTGATTTAAC
>Ga0209603_1000445_pt1 | contig 50208 bp, 58 predicted proteins | sample COGITO_mtgs_1206_FD_184812 | JGI IMG/M metagenome (GOLD analysis project Ga0209603, IMG submission 184812) | Pelagic marine microbial communities from North Sea - COGITO_mtgs_120607 (SPAdes) (version 2) | ecosystem: Environmental > Aquatic > Marine > Epipelagic ...
GTATACCTTTGTTTGCCACCTACGGTGGATTGCTGCGCAAGCAGTGTTATTTGTTCATTTGTTAATCCCATAATTTTCTCCTTTTTCTATTTGTGGTTTCGATTTGATAAATCTATTATAACTGGTTGAACTGCAGATGTCAATGGTTTTCTGAAATTATTTTCAGGAAACGACTCCTTATACAATATATAGATAGTTGAGGTACCACGAAAAATAATAGTTGACATTCACAAAGAACTATTGTATAATGGTATCATAACGAATTAATTGAGAAGGTTGTAAAGCATGATTCGGAAGGATGTAGCCTTGAAGTTAATTTAAATAACTATTGACATCGACAGCAAACTGTGTTATAATGGTTGTTGATATGGAGAATAATGATTTGACTAAACAAAACGAACAGTTCAGAATCCTCACAGCTCGACAGCACGTTCGAGAGAGGATCGGTATGTACATGGGTTCAAGTTCAAAAGAGGAGATCGAAAGATTCATCCTTGGAGAATGGAAGAAAGCTACGTATGTACCTGCACTATCAAAAATGGTTGACGAAATACTTGACAACTCAATTGATGAAGCAATCCGTACCAACTTCAAATTTGCTAACAAGATTAATGTATCTATTAATAACAACGAAGTAACCGTCACTGATAACGGTCGAGGTATTCCTCAAGACCAGATCTTTGACGAGGCGATGCAAGCAAACATCTTACGACCTGTAGCGGCTTGGACAAAAGTTAATGCAGGTACTTCGTTTGATGACGAACGAGTAACGATCGGTACTAACGGTGTCGGTTCAGCTGCAACCAACTTCCTATCTAAATCATTCACTGGTAAAACATGGTCTAACGGAAAGTCAATTCAACTTGACTGTAAAGACGGTGCTGATACCATGAAGATCAAGAAAGGTTCAAAAGCAGGAACTGGTACTGAGGTATCTTTTGTTCCTGACTTTGATTTGTTTGAAGTTGAATCATTGGACCAACTTGATACAATTATATTAATAGAAGATCGACTCATCAGTTTGCAGATGGCATTTCCTGAGATTCAGTTTTCCTTTAATAAAAAGAAGGTTGCTATTAATAATTTCAAGAAGTACGCTGATATGTTTTCTGATACGACTATCATGGAGAAGACAAACAATCTGTCTTACTTCATTGCTCCTTCGGAAGATGGATTCAGAACTAACAGTTTTATCAATGGTGTGAATACAAGACAAGGTGGTACTTATGTTGACCACTTTATGAATACTATTATTGATTCGTTAACTGTCAAAATTAAAAGACGTCATAAGGTCGAAGTATTAAAGACAACGATCAAGAGTGGTATTACATTCGTTATGTTTGCCAGGAACTTTGTGAATCCTAAATTTGATTCTCAAACAAAAGAACGTCTAACTAATCCAATTGGTAATATTAAGGAACACCTAGATATCTGTCAGGTACGTGATGCTGAGTGGCTTGCGAACAAGATATTAAATACTCCTGATATAATTGATCCCATTATTGAAGCTCAACTAGCAAAGAAGCTAGCCGCGGATAGAAGAGCTGCAACATTAGCACAAAAGAAACTTCGCAAGGTAAAAGTTGCGAAACATATCTCTGCTAATAAAGACAATGCTACTCTGAAAATTGTGGAAGGAGATTCGGCAATGGGATTCTTATTAAAGGTACGTGATCCTGATACAGTTGGAGCGTTTCCACTTCGAGGTGTGATTATGAATACCTGGGATATGAAACCTGCGGAAGTATTAAAGAACAAAGAACTATCAGAGTTAGTAGCGGTTCTAGGACTAGATATCAACGATCAGGACAGTGTAGACAATATGACATACAAATATATTGCCACATTAACTGATGCTGACCATGACGGTATAGGACATATATCACCATTGTTAATTGCGTTCTTTTACAAATTTTGGCCTCGCCTGTTATTAGAGAATCGTGTTCAGATTACAAGAACACCAATTATGATTAGTACGAAAGGTTCTGAAGTCAAATGGATCTATACTTATGAAGATGCTGCAGAGTTCAAAAAGAAAGATGGTTATAAACATAGATACATTAAAGGTCTAGGTTCTTTAACCGAAGATGAATATCATGTCATTATTAATAAACCAATGTATGATACAGTAACTGTCGATGATGCTTCTGTATTTCAGATGATGTTTGGAAAAGATTCAAGTTTAAGAAAGGAGTATATGTTCGCATGAATTTAGAAATGTTTACTGAAGAGCTGAAAGGCAATAACTATCCAATCTCAAAGGTAGCTGCTAACGAATGGAAATCATTCGCAATGTATACCGTTGAGAGTCGAGCAATTCCTAATATGATTGATGGTCTAAAACCAGTTCAAAGGTTCTACCTCTATTCATCGTTAGTTAATAGCAAGAAGGATTTTAAAAAGGTATCAGCTGTCTCAGGTATTATATCTGACTACGGTTATAACCACGGAGAATCTTCTGCTGCTGGTGCAGGCCAATTAATGGCAGCCACTTGGAATAACAACATATGTCTTATTGAAGGTAGAGGATCGTTTGGTACTCGGCTTGTTCAAGAAGCTGGTGCTGCTCGTTATGTCTACTCAAGAGTTCATGATAATTTCAGTAAGTACGTTAAAGATATCGATCTGAGTCCTATTCACGAAGATCCTGAACACGAACCGCCTGCGTTCTATTTGCCAATCATCCCTATGGTACTTGTAAATGGAACCAAAGGTATTGCTACAGGATTCGCAACAAACATCCTTCCGCATAACCCTAATGATCTCAAGAAGGCTTGTTTACAATACATTAAGAATGGTAAAATACAAACACCATTAGGAATTAAGTTTCCTGATTATACTGGTAAGGTTGAACAAAGTGAAGAAGACCCAACCAAATACATTTCGTATGGTACCTTTAAACGTTCTGGTAAAACTGCGGTATCTATTACGGAAGTACCATACGGCTTTGACAGAGAAGGATATGTAAAGGTTCTCGATAAGTTAGAAGAAGAAGGTGATATCGTATCTTACGAAGACAAATGTAATAAAGATGGATTTCACTTTGATGTTAAACTCAAACAATCTTCGGTTAAATGGAACGATTCTAAACTCATTGCCAAATTCAAACTAAGTAAGCCATTCTCTCAAAACCTAACAGTTATTGATTTTGATGGCAAACTCCGCGAATACTCGTCCGCTAAACAACTTGTAAAGGACTTTTGTGACTACCGCAATGGTATCCTACAGCAGAGAATTGACGCTAGAGTAAATGAATTCGCAGAACAAGTTCGATGGCTTAATGTCAAAATGGAGTTCGTTCAAGCAAATGTTGATGATCGTATTGTGTTTAAGAATAATAATAAAGCACAGGTCGTTAAACAAATAATGCAAGAGACATCGGCACTAGGAGGTGACACAAACCGATTGCTCGCATTAAGTTTCTTAAATTGTACAAAAGAGGAAATTGTAAATCTTAAGAAACAGATTGCCGACGCTACTGAGACATTAAGCTTCTGGCATACAACCACACCACAAGAACAATTCATAACAGACTTGGAGAACATATAATGGCAAGTAATACAACTCAATTAGAAATTGATACATCAGCACACATAGACGAGAACGGTGTTATAGTTTCTGTTTATATTGGTGCAAACGCATGTGAACCTTCTATTGAAACAATCTTTGATTTTGAAACATTGATTGAGAACCACTTTGAAGGTTATACAATATACGATAAGATTCGACCTATAGATATCCCTGATGCAGAACTTTTAGTTATTAAACTTGAGCAGATGGCAAAGTATGCACGGAACATGCTTGAAGATTACGCATCCGAACATAAAGAATAAATAATAATGAATAAACTTAAATTGATATGGAAATACTCATTAGGTGGTTTCTCTGACGATAAGACAGAGCCCTATGACGATTATGTTATGTTACTGCGAACGATTATTGTTGGTGTAAACTTTTTAACGTGTTTCTTTATTATGGCAAATACAATAAGGCATTGGTGATGAGCAGAAAAGAAGATTACGAAAGAATGGATACTAACAAGTATCTTAATTTGAATTTAAAAACGGACGGGTTACCTCTACCAGATGTTAACGCGCAATTTATTGAATTCTTTCACAGAATGGATTACAAGTGGTGGAGAGATGTTGAAGAAGGTGATGTGGTTGTTGATATTGGTGCCTGTGTTGGTTTCTTTGTCTGTCATGCTCTTGACCGTAAAGCTTCTCGTATATTTGCTATCGAGCCTTCTAGGCCTCATCTCAAAACTCTTATCCAAAATATTTCGGATCATTATATTGACAACAGTACTACTCCTGTCATTCCTATCGAAGCAGGCATAGGATCAACGTCAAACCATTTTAACAATGTCTTTTCAGAATATCGAGAGTTTAAAAGAATGTCTTTTCTCGATCTTGTGGTTGATTATAATATACCAAAAATTGATTACCTCAAAATAGATTGTGAAGGTGGAGAGTATGGTATATTTACTGACATCAATATGGAATATCTAACTACAAATGTTAAACACATGGCAGTAGAGTTTCACTTAAGCTGTTATGGTGGAGCTGCAAAACAATGGATGAAGGTCAGAGATACGTTATTGCCGCAATTCAAAAAAGTACGATGGATGGATAAGAAACACGAAGCCTTAGCCTACAATGACCGATGGTTAAACGAAGGTAATTGGAATCAGTGTTGTGCATTCATGGTATACATCACCAACGAATAATTCTTGCCGACTCAATTCTAATAAATAGAAATATACAAATAGGATTGAGCCGATGCCAGAAATTATTAACAATTACTTATCTCCAACTAATTTTACGATTAGTATAGAGAAACTCCCTAATGTAGAATTCTTTACACAGAAGCTGCAAATTCCAGATGTCACTGTAACTCCTGCATCGTTAGGTACTCCTTTAGCAAACATATACGAATACGGGGATCGTATTGAGTACGGTGAGTTGACGACTACCATGATCCTCGATGAGAATATGAATAACTATAAAGAAATTCTCAATTGGATAGAAGGCTATGCTTCTCCAGAATCCTCGAAACAAAACAAAGTATACACCGCGACTGGTCATGAGTCCGATATCATTGCGACCATTACCAACTCTCACAAAAATCCAAACATAAGATTCGTATTTAAGAATTGCTTCCCAACCTCTTTGGGTGGTGTTTCTCTTGATGTTAATGTTACTGACGTGGCATATGCAACAACCACCGTGAATTGGAGATACGATACCTTTACGATGGAACAACTATAAGATAAACCTTTTATTATGAATTATGATTTTATTGAAGTGGGTACATCTGATTTTGATACCCTTATACAAGACGCAACTGATAATTGTATTGGTCTGTGCATTGAACCAATCAAGTTCTATTTAGATCGACTGCCAAACAAACCAAACGTTAAGAAAATCAATTCTGCGATTTCTTTTGATGGAAAAGTAGGTCGTGATAAGGTTTATTATATTCCTCTTGAGACAATTAAGAAACACAACATGCCTCTTTGGATTCGCGGATGTAATTCAATAGGTGACTACCACTATCAACACAAAAAGAATAATCTTCAATCAGTTGTAGAAACAATTGATGTTGATACGATACCTTTAGGTGATATCTTTGATCAGCACAATGTTGATACACTTACTATATTAAAAATAGATACAGAAGGTGGAGATTGTTTTATATTAAATTCCTTTCTTCCTTTTCTTGAATCTAATGAGAAAGAACGTTGGCCTTCATGGATTGAATTTGAAACAAACATCTTAACACCAAAAGAGACGGTAGACGATACGATTCGTAAATACTGTGATCTTGGTTACACGGTAGCAAGACGTGGAGTTGGAGAAGAGAATTCAATCTTACAAAGTCCTTTGTGTAAATAACCATTGACATTCACAGTGAAACCTGTTATAATTGTAATGAATTTAAAGTTTATGGAATAGATTATGGATACGAATGATATAGCAGCAATATGGGCAGCTGACTCGCCAATAGATGAAACCAACCTCCTAGGTGAAAGTAAAAGAATCCCATCGTTACACAGTAAGTACTATAATCTCTATTATAGGGAAGTCTTGCGTGTTAAAAAGTTAAAGGCAGAATATAAAGAATTGGAAATGGACAAACGTAATTGGTACGATGGTTCTATGGCCGAAGAAGATCTGAGAGAAAAAGGATGGAAGCCGTTCCAAAGAAAGGTAATAAGAAACGATTTGGATAAACATATTCAAGCAGACAAAGATGTTATTAAATTAAGTCTTACGATTGATTTCCATACGGCAAACGCAAACTACCTCGAAGATATTATTAAAACAATACACAGTAGAAACTTCGTTATTAAGAACATGATAGATATATTGAAGTTTCAGTCCGGAGATTATTAATGGATTGGTTAACAAAGTTTTGGAGAAAGCCTGAAGTCCAGCAACAGGAAACTCTTGTCATAGACATGATGAAGGACGATGTTGACCCTCAAGAACTAACAATTGAAAACGCATATAAGACAAGATGGATTTGGTATCATACAATATTAGCAATAGGTATCTTTTTTACTAATGTATTATTAATCGCAATTCTTTTACTATTGGCAATTAAATTATGAAGATGCATACATTGACAGATGGCAGAACCATTAGTGATTTGGAAGCAAAGGAAATTATCTTTGAAGCATTTAATCATATTAAGGTTATAGAAGGTTTGCCGATACGAAATAAAGTAAGAGCATTCGAAGAAATAAAAGGAATGATTCCAGGTTGGCATGTTGTTGGTATAACAAAAGCTGCATTGGAAGTATTCAGAAAATTAAATTACAAACGTCCTCCGGGTCGTGGCGAAGATGGCGTAAATAGATCTCATCAATATTCTAGATCAGCAACGTATAAAAGTATGTTTGAAAAGTACGATTGGTCTTTTGACGAATTTTGGAATTTTATTGATGAAAGAGATAATACTATATTAGCAACGACAAAAGAAAACTACTCTAAAGGCGAAGAGATCTCAGCTTACGATGTACCAGAAGGTTTATTCGAAGCTTACGGGTTTGCTTATAGGGTTAACGAAAGGGAAATCCAATTTCTTAAAAGCTTATGAGTGAAAGAATAGAAGTAGAATTAATTGATTCAGTATATATGCGCATTAAAGCGGATGCTGGATTAAAAACAGAGTTGTCTGATTTCTTTGCGTTTAAACCAGAAGGTTATCAGTTCAGTCCAAAATACAAAGCAAGAGTATGGGATGGAACCATTCGGTTGTTTCAAGCAATGCGTCCTGTATTGTATGTTGGTCTATATCCACACCTAAAGAAGTTCTGTGAACAACGAGATTATATTTTAGAGGCACCAGCGTCAATAGCAGAACAGGAGAATATCGAAGATGGCTACGTTGAAGAGTTGGCTGAAGAAATTAAGTGTAAGTTTAAACCAAGAGACTATCAAATCGAGTACATCAATAACGCTCTGCGTAACCGTAGATCTTTATCTTTATCACCGACATCATCTGGTAAGTCTTTAATTATTTACCTAATACAACAACATTACTATCAAGCGCTTGGTTTAAGAACATTGATTATTGTTCCTACTATATCTTTAGTGCATCAGATGGCTGGTGACTTTGTTGATTATGGTTGTGATGAAAACGATATCTATAAAATACAAGGTGGTGTTGATAAGAATACGAAAGCACCTATTGTTATATCTACATGGCAATCTTTAGTGAAACAAGATAAGGATTGGTTTGGTCAATTTGGTTGTGTCATGGGCGATGAAGCTCATACCTTTCAAGCAAAGTCTTTAACGACTATTATGCATAAACTTGAACATTGTGAATTCCGTCATGGATTTACTGGTACTCTAAAGTCTGCTGAAAGTAAGACTCATAGATTAGTACTCGAAGGTTGTTTCGGAGAAGTAAAAAGAATCGTATCTACAAAGAAATTAATGGATGAAGGTACGGTTGCAGATTTTGAAGTTAAGGCAATTGTATTGAATCATAGTAACGAAGCGAAGGCTGCGTTTAAAAAGGCAATGGGACAGGTAAAAGAATCTGTTAAGAAGTGGCCTGCTGAACGTGAATTCATAGTGAATCATACAGGTAGAAACAATTTTATTAAGAACCTTGTACATTCTCTAAAAGATCAGAATAACTTAATTCTATTTGACTTGGTTGAGAAACACGGCAAGATACTTGAACCTATGCTTCATAAAGAAGGACGTGAACTACACTTTATATATGGTGCTACGAAAGGAGAAGAACGTGAACGCATTCGACATCTGGTTGAAAACGACCCTGATAAGAAACATAATATATTGGCATCCTATGGAGTTTTTAGTACTGGTGTTAATATTAAACGACTTGATAATGTAATCTTTGCTTCTTCGAGTAAATCTGAGATTAAAGTATTACAATCAATTGGTAGAAGTTTGCGTAAAGCTGAGGACTCGCAGAAAGCGGTCCTCTATGATATCGCTGATGATTTGTCGGTGGGAAGTTACGAAAACTATACATTAAAACATTTTAAGTCGAGAATCGAAATCTACTCTTCAGAGGAGTTTGCATTTAAGATCTTTACAATTGATATCTAATCATACTATATACCTTAAAGCCGATAGTCTTATTATACAAGGACTTTTGGTAAATGTCAATAGTTTTTTTCATATTTGTGAAAATAAATTTAAACCATTGACATGTAAGAGTAAATAGATTATAATAACTACAATATTTAAACAAAGGAGTTTGTATTTGAAATGGCTAAGAAAAAGAACTACGTAAACAATAAAGATCTCCTTGCCGCATTAATCGAATATAAAGAGAAGTGCGCTGAGGCAGAAGAAGGCGGAGAAAAGAATCCCGTCGTACCCGACTACATTGGTAAGTGTATTATGTTAATTGCCCAACGATTAGCAACACGACCAAATTTTAGTGGATACATGTATAAAGAGGAAATGGTCTCAGACGGAATAGAGAACTGTCTACAATATATACATAACTTTAATCCAGAGAAATCTCAAAACCCATTTGCTTATTTTACACAAATCATTTGGTATGCATTCCTACGCAGAATCTCGAAAGAGAAGAAGCAGATGTATATTAAATTTAAAGCATCACAAAGACAAACGCTTGAGAATGAAGTATTTGATTCTACTGGTGAAGCTGTGACCGCTAATATATTACCTGATTACATTAATGAATTCATTGATGATTTTGAAGGCAAGCTTAAAGCGGCAAAAGTAAAGAACGCTGCTGACGCAGAAGAAAAAAAGAACAACGCAGCTGAGTAAAGGTTATGTTAGATTATGAGAATGCTTTTGATTGGAAGAAGCCTTCAATTCAAATTGTAGGTAAATGGCAACCGTGGCATGCAGGTCATACAAATTTATTTAAAAAGGCCTTGACATTCACAGGACAAGTTGTTATAATAGTTAGAGAAGTATATAAATCGGAAGGAGAAGACGCTCCATTTGGTGAGATAGATGTTATCAATTCTATAACGATAGCACTAGAAAAGGAAGGCTTCTATGATGGACAACATTATGTTATAGTATGTACTCCAAATATTGTTGGGTCCCTCAACGGACTTGGCAATGGAATATCTAACTATGATATGAAACCGTCTGAAGATTATATTATGTCAAGTGAAATTAGACAAACGTTGAGAGAAGAAGGTAAATTATGAAATTAGTATCTACGAAGGATCCAATTCTATTTAAAGAATTACAAGATGTTGACATCAAAAATCCACAGATTGATTTAAAGCAAACCAAGGAAGATATGGTAGAGCTAATGGTCTCCAAAAGAGGTCTAGGGTTATCTGCTTCTCAAGTTGGTATTGATTATAAAGTGTTTGTGATTGGTGAAGACAAAGAGAATACAATGATGTTCGTTAATCCTAAAGTCTTATCTGTATCGGAGGAAACGGAACTTGACTTTGAAGGTTGTCTTTCCTACCCTGATGTATTTCTCAAAATGCATCGACCAATATCTGTTGAGGCTTCATGGTATGACGAAGATGGTAATCCACAAACCGGAAACTTTGAAGGTTATACCGCAAGATGTTTCCTACACGAATTTGACCACCTATATGGAGTTGTATTTTCACAGAAAGTATCTCGACTTAAATGGGATAGGGCGTTGAAGAAGAAACAAAAAATTACAAAGCAAAGAAACCAATTGACAGCTTATATGGCAAACGCTCAAGCAGCAATAGACAACGCAAAAGCCGAACAAGAAAAAGCTGCCACCCAGGAGTAATATGAAGATCGCGATCGTTACCGATATACACATCGGTGTCCGTGGAGATAGCAAAGTATTCCACGAAGTTCAAAGAAAGTTTTTCGAAGAAGTATTCTTTCCATATATTGATGAACATGGTATCACAACTGTGTTTGATCTTGGAGATACCTTCGACCGCCGTAAGTATATTAATTATGCGTCACTATCGGCAGGCAAATCATTCCTCTTTGACAATTTAGCAAAACGTAACATAGATTTCCACGCGCTTGTTGGTAATCATGATACTTACTATGCGAGTACTAACGAAATCAATAGTATGAATCTATTGACCAAAGAGTATCCGCAGTTTACTTTATATCAAGACGACGGAGTAGAATTGGAAATTGGTTCAACTAAATTCCTTATGCTACCTTGGTTGAATAAAGAGAACGGTGAAAAGAATCTAGAAATCGTAAAGAATTCTAATGCTAATATATTGATGGGACACCTTGAAGTAAAAGGTTTCGAGATGATGAAAGGTGCGTTATGTACTCATGGTATTGATATGAACGTGTTCAAGAATTTTGAATCTGCGTTCTCTGGTCATTTCCACCATCCTTCAAGATATGGTAATGTTGAATACCTTGGATCACCTTATGAAATGACATGGTCTGATTATAAAGGTAGTCGAGGTTTTCATGTATTTGATACTGAAACAAGAGAGATGGTTAAGATTGAGAATCCTAATCGTGTATTCTATAAAGTATTTTATGACGATGAGAATTGGACAGTAGACGATGTTGCGAATTACGATGTAGAACAATATCGAGATAAGTTCGTTAAGGTAATCGTACAGAATAGAACTAACGCATATCTTTATGATATGTTTATGGGTCGTATGTCCGAATGTGGTGCGGTAGATGTTAGAGCCGTTGATGACCATTTAAATTTAGATGCAGAAGGTGTTGATGAGATACTTGATGAAACAAAAGATACGACAGAAATATTATCACAATACATTGATGGTCTTGAGACTACAATTGATAAGGTTAAAGTAAAAACTGTATTGGATGATTTATATCATGAGGCACTTAGTTTATGAGAATTAACTTTGAGAAGGTTAAATATAAAAACATACTATCGACAGGAAACGTATTTACAACCGTAGAACTAAATAATGTTCCTAGTACATTGATCGCAGGATCAAATGGTTCAGGTAAAAGTACATTGCTTGATGCAATTGTATTTGGTCTATACGGCCGACCTTTTCGTAATATCAATAAAGCACAGCTTGTTAACTCTATTAATAATAAAGAACTCATTGTAGAATTATACTTTACGGCTGGTGGTGATAAGTACAAAATCCTTCGTGGTATCAAACCTAATCTCTTTGAGATATGGAAGAATGGTTCAATGATTAATAAAGATGCATCTATTCGAGATTACCAAGGATTCCTCGAAGAATCTATTTTAGGTATTAACTTCAAAGCATTCAATCAGATTGTAGTACTTGGGTCTGCTACTTATATTCCTTTTATGGAATTGAGAGCATATCAACGTCGAGAGATTATTGAAGACCTATTGGATATTCAGGTATTCTCTGTTATGGGTACATTGGCAAAAGAACGTATGTCAAGTATCAAGACTGATATTAACGAAAACAAATACGATATAGAAATGGTTGAGAGCAAAATCGTATCTCAAGAAGAAAGCGATGAAGCAATACGTAATCTAAAATCTATTGAAGTTGATAAGATCAAAGAAAAGATGAGTGGTCATATCGATGATATAGAAACTAAGAATAATACTATTGATTCTCAAGATGAGATTATAAAAGTACTCTACGACGATATCTCTGATAAACCTGAAGAAAAGAAAAAGTTCTCTGATGCAACCGAAAAGAGAGCTGAACTTGAAAGATCTCGTGTTGCGTTTGAAAAGGAACTATCGTTCTACGAACACAATGATGATTGCCCAACATGTAAGCAGGGTATTGCCCACGACTTTAAACAAGAACAAATTATAGATAAGAATCAACAGAAGGCTAAGATTGAGAAAGATCTTGTTGATATAGCAGACGTACTTACAACTCACCAAACACGTTTAGGTTCTATCTCAAAAATCGAAGAACAGATTCAATCGGTTAACTTCAAGATCTCCGAGATCCGAGCTGAAATCAAAATGTCCAAGAATGCTCTAATGAGTTATAAAAAGGAACTTGATAATGCTCAAAAGGAAGTTGCTGAAATTGATACTTCTAAACTTGAGAATCTACAAAATAGAATAGACAAGCTAACTGCTAGACGTACTGAACTTCTTGATGAACATGAGGTACTCAATATTGTTCAATTGATATTGAGAGACGGTGGTATCAAGGCAAAGATTATTTCTCAGTACATTCCTGTAATTAATAAACTTATCAACAAGTATCTTGCCGCGTTTGATCTGTTCGTTGACTTTCAACTTGACGAAGAGTTTAATGAAGTAATACGTTCAAGGTTCAGAGACAAGTTCACCTATGCTAGTTTTTCTGAAGGAGAGAAACTACGTATCACATTATCAATTATGTTGGCTTGGAGATCGGTTGCTAAACTAAGATCCTCCGTTTCAACGAATCTATTGATACTTGACGAAACACTCGACGGCGCCTTGGATGGTGTTGGTATTGAGAGTTTGATTGAAACACTACATGGATTGAATAACGACGATAACATCTTTGTGATATCACATCGTGGCGATCAGTTCGCAGAAAAGTTTGAGAACAACCTCAAGTTTGAGAAAATCAAAAACTTTTCGGAGTTAGTACAATAACCATTGACATTCTCCGTCAACTAGTATATAATGGTTGTTCAAATATAAAAAGGCATTATGGCATTGACTAAATTCTATACATCCGTTGAAAGATACGGAAACAATATTTTACATCGAGGTTACGAAAATGGTAAACGTTTCTCGTACCGTGTTCCATTTCAGCCTACTCTATACGTTCATACTCCAAAGTCTGGTGCAGAAGGTTTCCATTCGTTAGAAGGTAACTTACCTGTATCTCCACACAAGTTTGGTGATATGCGAGAAGCAAAGAACTTCATCGAAGAATACAAAGGTGTTCATGGTATGAAGACGTTTGGTTCAACAAATTATGTTACGCAGTTTATTCAAGAAGAGTATCCTGATAAGATAACCTATGATGTAAGTAAGGTTAATATCGTATCGTTTGATATTGAGGTTGACATCAGTGATGGTTATCCTAATATGGACACTGCTGATAAACCGATTACATCTATTGCTTATCATAGTTCTCGAGATGATGTATATTATGTACTTGGTCGCAAAGATTATGACAAGACAAAGACTGTGACTGATATTCCTCAAGATAAGATTGAGTTCGTATTGTTTGATGGTATTGATGGTGAACGTGCTTTACTTCAATACTTTATGAAACTATGGACAACTGATTATCCTGATGTTGTAACTGGTTGGAACGTTGAATACTTTGATATTCAATACATCGTAACTCGTATCATCGCGTTACTTGGAGAAGAAACCGCAAAGCGTTTATCTCCACACAAATCATTAAAACAAACCTCTCGAGAGATCTTTGGTAAGGTTAACTCAACATATCGTATTATGGGTGTTGCTGTTCTCGATTATATGGATTGCTTTAAAAAGTTTGGTTATAAGTACGGTCCTCAAGAATCGTATAAGTTAGATCATATTGCTTACGCTGTCCTTGGTGAAAAGAAAATTGATTACTCTGAATATGGTTCGTTAACTGGATTATGGGAAGAGAATCCTCAACTATATCTTGACTATAATTTAAAAGATACTCAACTGATTGCTCGTCTCGAAGAAGAGACAGGATTGCTTGCGTTGGTCATGACAGTTGCATATGATGGTGGTGTTAACTACGGCGATGCGTTTGGTACAGTTGGTATATGGGAAGCAACCATATATCGTAAACTGATGAAAGATAAAATTGTTCCTCCACTGAAAGGCGGGCCAGGAATGGTTGCTGGTGATCTTGTTGGTGGTTATGTTAAAGATCCTAAAGTTGGAATGCATCCTTGGGTTGTATCTTTTGACCTTAACTCTCTATACCCTCACTTAATGTTACAATATAACATGTCACCAGAAACATATATGCCTAATGATCGTGAATACGTGACTCAGGACATGGTACTGAATCGTGAATATAAGAATGATCGTCCTAATGTATCAGTGGCTGCTAACGGTGTTTGTTTTTCAAATAAGAAGCAAGGAATCATTCCTGAAATTATTGATGAATACTATAATAACCGTTCTATTATTAAAAAGCAGATGATTCTTGCTGAACAACAGTTTGAGGTTGAGACAGATCCAAGAGAACTCAAACGCCTAAAGCGTGAGATCAACCAATTGCACAATTCGCAAATGTCAATTAAGATTGCCATGAACAGTCTCTATGGTGCAACCGCTAACAAATATTTCTTATACTATATTAATGAAATGGCTGAGGCAATTACAACAAGCGGTCAGTTAGGTATTCGTTATGCTGAAAAGTCGGTTAATGATTATTTAAATAGAACTCTAGGTACAACTGACCATGACTATATCATCTATATTGATACCGACTCTATCTATGTTGACTTCGGTCCTCTGATTAAAGAAGTGTTTGGTACGACTGATATTGATAAAGATAAAGGTGAAGAGTTTCTTGATAGAATCTGTTCAACCAAAATTGAACAAATCATTGAAGATGGTTATGAAAAGCTTGCTGCCGATCTTGGCACTTATCGTAATGCAATGGTAATGAAACGTGAAAAGATTACTAACAGAGCAATCTTTGTTGCTAAGAAACGTTACATACTAAATACATTGAACTCAGAAGGTGTTCACTATGATACTCCTAAGGTATCGGTAACAGGATTAGAATCAGTAAGATCATCTACTCCTGAGATCTGTCGTGATAAACTCAAGAAATGTTTTGAGATCATTATGAATACTGATGAAGAAACAACTCAAGGTTTCATTAAAGATTTCAAAGAACTGTTTCGTACATTAGATCCTATAGCCATCGCAAAGACTTCAGGTGTTAATGAACTTAAGAAGTACCAAGACAAAGGATCTATATATAGAAAAGGTACTCCAATGCATGTTCGTGGATCCTTAATGTATAACCACTTCCTTAAAGAGAAAGGACTTGACAAGAAGTTTGAAACTATCCAAGGTGGAGACAAAGTCAAGTTATTATATTTAAAGGTACCTAATCCTATTCGTGAGAACGCAATATCGGTTCCTGGCTTATTGCCAAAACAACTTGGACTACATGATTACGTTGATACTGAACTTCAGTTTGATAAAGTATTCTTGAGTCCTATTCAATCAATACTTGACGCAGTTGGATGGTCGGCAGAGAAGGTTAATACTCTCGATGACTTTTTTAGTTAAGACTATTGACATTTATATCAAACTGTGTTATAATATACACAATAACAAATTAACGAGGAAACATTATGAGTGATGTACAAATTGTAAGGCTTACAACTGGTGAAGAAGTTGTAGCAAAAGTAAAATATGATAAAGGATTCTATACCTTAACGGATGGTATTCTTTTAGTCCCAGCTGGTGAAGGTAAAATTGGAATGGTACCATTCGTTCCTTATGCTACTCGTGAACCAATCGTGGTAAGCGAAAATTCAGTTATGTTCTTGGCAGAGCCAATGGATGAGTTGAAGAAGCAAGTAATTGAAGCAACGACAGGACTGATCATGCCAGATAGTGGTGGATTAAAACTCGTATGATAGAGATATACGGAAAAGACAACTGCGCATATTGTAATATGGCAAAGCAACTTTGTGAGTCCAAAGGATTGGACTTCGTATATAGATCCTTGGACGTTGATTACAAACAAGAGGAATTTTTTGAAAAGTTTCCAACCGCAAGAACCTTTCCACAGATTACAATGGATGGTAAAGCAATCGGTGGATTTAATGAATTGAGAGAATTATTATGAGTAAAGATTGGGTAAAAGATATTGTTGATATGCAATCAAAATATAAAACACACAACTGGGTAGCAAACGCAGATGTGGAAAAGTTGAAAGCGTTTTTGGAATTTAGAGTTAACTTCCTACAAGAAGAACTCGAAGAAACAAGAACAGCCCAAAAAGATATCGACTCCGAAGAAATCGTTGATGGTTTAGTTGACCTTTGTGTAGTGGCAATCGGTACTCTTGATGCCTTCGGAGTCGATCCTTATAAAGCTTGGGACGCAGTTCTCGAAGCAAACATGGCCAAAGAACCTGGAGTAAAGGAAGGACGGCCCAACCCACTAGGATTACCTGATCTAATGAAACCTGAAGGATGGACGGCTCCATCACATGAAGGGAATCACGGTATCCTACCAACATTAAAAGGAGAATAGAATAATGTTAAAAGAAGTATTAGTAAACGCTTTAGTGGCAAAGTATGAAGCTGCCGTTACAGTGCATTCAGCAAATATCATGGTGATGCTTGAGAACGGAGTAGGTGTAGCAGAACATCCTGGCACCATTGAAACGCTTGATGGAGAAGTTAGCCTGCTCGCGGAAGCTGAAGATAAGTTATCAACAGTTAGACGTTTCGCGGCTACAGTTCCACCAAAAGTTGTATAAATTATTGATTTTATTAGTAGTTCTTGTATATATAAATTTATATGTTACATTACTGTAACAAATAAGCAACAAGAAGGAAACATGAAATACATAGCAAAACAATACAAAAAGTTCCATCATATGATGAAAAGGAACAGAATTCAGAACGTTTGGAGAAAAGTTCTCTAAATATCTGAAATAAACCATTGACATTCTTTATGATATAGATTATAATTGTTCTATAAATTAAATAAAGGTTTACATTATGGATAAGTTGACAGAACTACTTGAACGTGCTTTATATAAACATAAACAAGGTAAGTTGTGTGGAGAAAATGATCTCTACAAATCAATCATTGGTTCATTAGGTGAATCAAAGGTTCTTGAACTAACGGAAGGTGAATCAGTCAATGGAGCATTCGACGTCTTGGGTAGCATTCGTTATCCAGGTCGTATCGAAGTCAAAACAGCAAACAAAGCCACAAACGGTAAGTTAGGAGCTTGGAGTTTAAAAAGTAAACACAATAAGTGTGATTGGATGGCCTTAGTTGATGCTTCTTCTATTGAAGATTCTGATTACAGGATATCCATGATTCCTCACGATGTTTTCTTTAAACATCTTCTTACTCCAAACAAGAACGGCAATATTCGAGATGAATTCGTTTGGTCTAAAACCTATAACGAATCTGATAACCTAGCCGTAGAAACAACAAATCTTTTCTTAAAATACGAAGTTCCTATTGACATTATCAAGAATCTTTGATATAATATACTATATTAAATTATGGAGAAACAATTATGTCGGTACCTTTTAAATACATTGATGACGGAAGATATTATGGAATGCCCAAGGATTCTACTGTAACGTGGAAACCTAAGATCTATCCGGCTGATAAGTTTGACTACGATAAGATTAAAGCCAGAGTAGAAGATCTGAAAGAAAAGAAAAACAAGAAAGGTCTTGAAACAATGAAACGAAACTTCGAAAGAGTCTGTAAAGATAATCCAGGTGTATTCGATCATTTCTTAGAGTTATTAAAATAGGAGTCTATATGACAAAACAAACCAACCCAGTTTCGGTTGATGTACTACAAGAGTGCGTTGACCTTCAATTGAAAAAGTCGAGAGATTATCAAAATCCAAACTCGACTGTTCAACAAGCTGACTACTATCCTAACGGAATTACAACCATTCATGATATTATGCATGCAAAAATGCTACGTATGAAATCAGTAATGGAAGCAATGCAGTCAGATGATTACGATCCTAACTTTGAATCCCTTGAAGATTCAGCAAAAGATTTAATTAACTATTCAAGTTTCTTTGTCTCTTACTGTCGTCAAGGTATTAAAGGTCAGGATTCAACTAAAGATGTATTTAACAGGAGTACTAAATAATGAGCAATATAATGATACCATCAAGTGACGCAGATAAAAAACGAATCCGTGGTTGCATGGAAGAAATGAGTAATTCATTTACAAGAATGGAATCAGAACGTGATTTTCAAAAAGAAGCTATCAATGCTTTGGCTGAAGAAGTTCAGATCCCAAAATCAATCCTAAGGAAAACCGCAAGAGCTTTCCATAATCAAAATGTTTCTGATCTAATTGCAGAAGTATCTGATATTGAAGCGTTAATGGAATCCATCTAATGAAAACAGCAAATGATATCCGAGCAGACCTAATTGACAAGTATCTTGCAGAAGATTATGTCATTGACAAGTCAGGCGCTAAGACTATTGAAGTTCTTGGTGAATCATTTGTTGCTGATGAAAATTGGCTAATCAGAACACCAGCTTATAAGTATATTGAACGTGAACTAGAATGGTACATGTCTGAATCATTATATGTTGATGATATTCCTGGAGAGACACCACAGATTTGGAAAGATATATCTTCTAACGAAGGTAAGATCAATTCTAATTATGGTTGGTGTATTTACTCTGAAGAGAATGGTAATCAATATAAACATGTACTTCGAGAGTTGAGAAATAATCCAAACAGCCGTAGAGCTGCTATGATTTATAATCGTCCAAGTATGCATCTTGATTACAACCGAGATGGTATGTCTGACTTTATGTGTACATTTGCGAATACGTTTATGATTCGAGATGGCAAACTTATTTCCCATTATGTAATGAGATCTAACGACGCAGTCTTTGGTTATAACAATGATGTTGCTTGGGCAAAGTTTGTTCAGGGCCAACTTGCTTATGATCTCGAAGTTGAGGTCGGTGAATTGATTTGGACTGCTACTAATCTTCATGTATATGAAAGACATTTTGAGTTTATTGAGGCGTTAATTAATGCAGGAAAATAAATGGGATCAAAGATTTATACGAGTTGCCCGAGAAGTTTCAAGTTGGTCAAAAGATCCAAGTAAACAAATAGGAGCGGTTATTGTAAAAGATAAACGTATCCTAGCAACTGGTTATAATGGCTTTCCTAAAGGTATTGATGATTCAGCAGATAAGTATAACAATAGAGAACTGAAATACGAACTCGTTGTGCATGCTGAAATGAATGCAATCTTCAATGCATCCTTTCATGGAGTATCGTTAAAAGATACAACAATATATGTGTGGGGTTTACCTGTCTGTAATGAATGTGCAAAAGGAATTATCCAAGTTGGCATAAATAGAATTGTAATGGCTGCTGATGATGTCCCTCAAAGATGGATAGAATCGTATGATAAGTCAAAACAACTCTTTATTGAGTCAGGATGTAAATTTGAAACAGATTTCAGATTGGCTAAATAAACTATTGACAACTGCACAAAAATTTGTTATAATAGTAAATATTAATAAGGAAACTATATTATGAAAGAAAAATTGAAAGACTTTGGATTTGGCGTAGCAACCGTCGTGTTAATTATTGGATTAATCTCAGCTCTCATCGGTCTCGGTGAATTGGTTGGTGCAACTTCTGATACAATACGACTTGCGCTTGCAGTTCCATTCTTCCTATACTTCACCTACCTTTTTGGTGGACTAACTCGTAGCATTTATTTTAAGAAGGACTAATTATGTCGTCACATAAAAGAATAGTCCTTGACTTCGATGACACTCTAGCATTTACAACAAATAGAGATTGGGATAATGCAAAACCCAATGTTCCTCTAATTGAAAAATGTAATGATCTATATAATCAAGGTTGGACTATTGACATATATACAGCTCGTGGTTCTATTTCTTGTAGGAGTAGAGAAGAAGCTGCAGATAAGTATGGACCTCAAATTGAATCGTGGCTACAAAAGAATAACGTAAAGTACCATGCACTCAGTTTTAATAAACCACTCGCAGCATATTACATTGACGACAAAGGTATTACACCTGAAGATTTTGTAGATGCTGATATTCGTGAATTGGAAGGTGGCCTATCAGGCTCTGACATTTACACCGACGGTAAGTTTGTTCACAAGACAGCAAAGAATGCTCATGAAGCCGCACTATGGTATGAGAAAACCGGTTGGGCAGTATGTACACCTGAGATTCATCGAGTGGTTGGTGATACGATTACAATGGATTATATTGAAAACGATCCTAATTTCTTCGAAGACAGTCCTTATAAAGCATTGGCGTTAATTCAAGAAGCTCTTGATGCTTTTGGTGATATGCCAACCGAAACAAAGTTTCTAACGTTCGATGATTATATCGCAAGAATAGTAAATCACTGTACTAATGCTAACCTTGAACCTTTTAATGATGTCGTTGAAAAACTATCTGCTATTGAATTAGAGTATGGTTATTGTCATGGAGATTTTGGTATTAAGAACATGCTGTTTAATGACAGTGACACAATGTACTTAATTGATCCTATTCCTAATGTATTTGGTTGTCGTGAACTTGATATAGCAAAGTTTATCGCAAGTTTAATAATCAATCGTTATGATAGTCATACACAAGATCTTGTGATTAATACAATGTTGGCATATAATCATTGGATAGATAAGTATGAGCTGTTAACGCTAACAGCAGCTGAAGTGATTCGAGTATATAAGTACCACCCAGATAAAGACTTTATCATTCAGTGTGTTAACGATCTATTGGATATTATCGACTATGCAGAATGATATATTCATAGTAAGCAATAAAATCTCGAGGATTGAAAACCTTCTTGAGATGTATAATGTATACGATGAAGATACGTATATGAATTTGCATGTTATCTTAGATGATAGGAATAAGTCATATAACGTAGAAAGTATATCAGATAAGATAACAATTCACTATGCAACTGATGTGATTGATAAAGTAAAGCATTTCTTTGATGAAGAGTGGTTGTTACGAATACTTGATGTATACGGAGTGGCAATCAAATGGTTAGTCTTTCCTTATGTACACGAAATATTAAACATTAACAGAGCAATGATGATTGATGACGATACGTTATTACTCAAGCCTGTTGACCATTACTTCTTTGAACCTTATGTATTCTATAACGAATCTGCATTAGGTGTTATGGGTAAGTTTGTAGAAGCAGTACTTGATCCAATTTATAAAGACAAAGTTGATATTACTACGATGAGATTCAAACCTTATTTTAGTATGAATTCTGGTCAGGTTGTACATACAAAGAACGATCATTATCTTGAGTTCTTTAAAAGAGCAGCCTGTAAAGATATGTATGTTCTTATTATGGAAGGTGTACACAAGTATAAAAACAAGAAAGGTTATGGTGGTTCTGTTATACCAAAATATGGAACTCCAGGTAATAACCGATCTATGGGTGGAAAGTTTTGGTGTATAGAACAAAACATATATGCAATTTATTATAAATGGTTATCAGAGAATGGATTTGAGGTAAGTAGGTTTGGTAGTGACGTACGCATTTGGACTACGGTTATGAAACTTGACGATGAGTTAAAGTTTAAAACCTTCCCTGCATATATACATTATCTACCAACTGATAAAACACCACTCTATACGGTGTATGCTAAACGAGTTAAAGAAATTTTGAGGGAAGAAAATGTTTCTAGATAGGAAAAAATTACCGGCTGAATGTAAGGTCGGATTTACATGTTCAACGTTTGATCTGTTTCATGCAGGTCATATTGTAATGTTACAAGAAGCAAAGACGTTGTGCGATTATTTAATTGTTGGATTATTGATTGACCCAACTGTAGATCGTCCTGATGCAAAGAATGCACCAGTTCAGACTCCATTTGAAAGATACATACAGTTATCTTCTTGTAAATATGTAGACGAGGTAATACCTTTCTCAACTGAACAAGAATTGGTTGATATGATTTTAACTATCAATCCTGATATTAGAATTGTTGGTGAAGAATACAAAGATGTTGAGCATACTGGAAAAGGTTTATGTCCTGTTCATTATAATCGCAGAAGGCATTCTTTCAGTTCGTCAGAGCTCAGACAGCGTGTGGTCAATTCGGATAAATAAATTTAACAGAACGGCAAACTTTATATTATGAAAAACATTGGATTTGGAAAGATCGGTAAATCGGTCAAGTTTAAGCGGAATCGCTTCTCTCCTATTGGTGGAGACAACGAACCGTCTACAGTACTTATTGCACTCGCAAATAATAACCCAGACAAAACATTTTACATTATCGGACGATCTGATTTCAGTACTCTAAATGAGTCTGAATCATTGGAGTTGTTTCCCTTTGATAATGTAATTGATATTTGGAAAGGTATTAAAAACAAAGATGAAGATAGATTCTTTAATCACGTGATTGATTACTTTAAGAGTAGGTCAATGAAATTAGACTATACTGTTTTAATGGTTGGTCAAGTTGGTACAGTTACGATCCCAGGCAAAATTGAACAAGTTAAAGATCGTACACTTAAAGCTTCTGTGATTGATATGACAAAAAATTATACGTCACCAATTGCGATTTGGATTAACGAAGAGAATCCTGATTATGTTGAGATTGTAAACGATCCTCGGTATGTTATGAATCAATCAAGAGACATATTCAATTTACCAAATATATCTTTAGGTCAATACGATTATGAATATAAAGTAAGTAGTATTAAATCTTACGAAGAACAAGATCGTTACGACAGATCAATGCCTTCAACATATGCAGGAATGGAAACTTGTTTCTGTATTAACTATCAACATACTGAACAGTTCAACTTAAATCGTAACGTTCCTTTTATGGTTATCTTAAACGAAGCTAAACCTTCAAGATACAATTTATTAAAGGATTGGGTATTAGATGAACATGATGATGTTGAGATCTATGGTAAATGGGAACATCCTAATACCGAAACAGACGCAAGGTTCAAAGGATCTATTCATCTTGATGATGTAATGGCTAAAATGAATAATGTTAAATTTACTTTTATTATTCCAATCGCAAAAGGTTGGGTAACTTCAAAGTATATTGAAATGGTACATGCTGGTGTGATACCGTTCTTACATCCATCTTATGATGAACAAGGGCATTTGCCAATACCAGATTTTTTAAGACCGAAAACTCCTGCTGAATTTAAAGAAAGGATGAATAGGTTATTAAATAATGAACAGGAGTATGAATCGGTAATTACAGGATTACGTAAACTTATATGTAAACCTGAATACTACGATGGTACATTCTTAAACAATAAAATTATGACAGCGATTGATAATGATTATGTTGCACCTAATGTAATGCAATTTGATAAGAAAGTAGCTGCAACACTTGAGGATTTTTTCGGATGAACAAAAAAGAAATAACGTGGGCACCACTCATTCCGCTTATTGGTGGACAAATGCTAGGCGCAGAAAGAGCGTTTGGTAAACCACCTACAGCAATCTACTCTTATGGTGGGTTTGAGGATAACGATAGTCATTACGTAAACTACCAACAAAATACAATGGGACGCGATATTCCTTATATTAAACTTGATGAAGTAGAAAACAGTGGACTAACACAAGTTGATGTGGTCTCTGGTACTCCACCATGTGCTGCTCTATCTCAATTAAATACAGGAACAACTACAGAGAGTAAAGGCGCAGGTTGTGCTAAGAACGAATTTATGTATATGGTCTTTCAAGATGGTATTGATAGACTTGGTGCAAAGGTAGTGATTGTTGAGAATGCTCCTGCATTGTTTACAAATAAAGGTCGTCCTGTAGCAAATAGACTGTATGAAATATGTGCTGAGCGTGGGTATTCATTATCCCTGTATAAAACCTCAACTAGGTTTCACGGAGTCCCTCAAGGACGCGACAGGACCTTTGCGATTGGTTGGAAGTCTGACTCCGCTCCTGTAATGAATTGGTATAATAAAGACCGAAAGAATTTTGCCGAATACTTACAAGAGATTCCTGAAGATGCTTTACATCAAGATCTAGTTATTAATAAGAACGTTCCTGATGAACCTTATTATAATTTTATTAAGACAAAAACAAATCGTGATGTTCGAGAGCTTATGGTTGAAGAGAACGTTAAGACAACTCTGAATTATGTTTGTAAGAAAGGTTGGATGAAAGAAGCCAACGAATGGTTCCACAGAACAGGAAACGAAAAAGGCGCTAAATACTCAGATCATGCCATTATGAAGTTTGCTGATGGTAAAGGTGTATGGGATGGTTCAGTACATGTCTTTGGTGAATATATGAATGCAGTAATTGGTCGTAACATGGTTGATACAATGCATCCGACTGAAGAACGATCGTTGACGATTCGAGAAGCTTTACATATGATGGGCTTTCCTGAGAACTTTGAGTTATTACATGGCTTGAAGAAAATGAATCATATTGCACAGAATGTTCCTGTACCAACATCTGCTGATCTCCATAGTGAAATCGCCAAGTTCTTAACAGGTGATCTTGATATGTCAGAGTCAACTTATCTTCGACAGAACAACCATAAGCAATTAATGGAACATGACAAGAATGGTGTCGACACAACTCCAAACTTAGATGAATTCTTTGCATAAAACTATTGACAAGACTAGTAAAGTTTGTTATAATAGTATATTAAATTAAAGGTAAACATATGAGAAACGATTTAATCATCGACTTCGAAACAATGGGACAGGACGTTCATAACTGCGCTGTCATTGATGTATCTGTAATGGTATTTCAGTGGGACAAGTTTACGTCTGATAATCCCTATAACTTAAGTGATGTATTCAAAGCAAAGAAATTTAAATTGAATGTGGCTGAACAAGTAAAGAATTATAATTGGGTAGTTGATAGAGGTACTCTCGACTTTTGGTCTAAACAGGATTCAGAAGTAAGAAAGAATATTGCTCCTAAAAGTTCAGACTTATCGGTTGAAGACTTTGTGAAGCAGTTTACCGACTTTTTAATTGATTCTCCAAAGATTAACTATTGGTGGTCAAGATCTAATTCCTTTGATCCTGTTATTCTTGAAAGACTCTTTAAGTCTCAAGGTAAAGTAGGTCATCTACAATCACACCTTAAGCATTGGTCTGTTAGAGATACAAGAACATTTATTGATGCAAAGTTTGATTTTGGTTTAAAGAAGAATGGATTCCCTCCTTGTGCAAACGAAGATAAGTGGGATTCAGTATTTAAAGCACATGATTCGGCATGGGACATATTGGCTGATGTATTAAGATTACAGTCAATCACTAGAGCAGAAAATGATATGGAGCAAATTACAGTATGAAGTTAGAAGTAAAGACAGAAGAACTACAAAAACAAAGACTCTTTATTGGTACACCTATGTATGGTGGTCAATGCACAGGTATCTATACTAAGTCGACTAACGATTTAAGTATGCTATGTAGTTCTCACAAAATTCCAATGAAGTACTACTTTCTATTCAACGAAAGTTTAATTCAACGAGCAAGGAACTATATCGTAGATGAATTCCTTCGTTCTGATTGTACTCATTTATTGTTTATTGATGCAGACATTGGATTTGATCCACGTGACGCGTTAGCATTACTTGCGTTACAAGTTTCAGATCCAGAAAAATACGATGTTGTATGTGGACCATATCCTAAGAAGACAATTGCTTGGGAAAAGGTAGCTGCAGCTGCTCAACATGGAGTAGGTAAAGAGAATCCTTTCGACTTAGAAAAATTTACATCAGATTTTGTTTTTAATCCAGTTGGAGATATAAAACAATTTAAACTCGCAGAACCTGTTGAAGTTGCCGAAGGCGGTACTGGGTTTATGCTAATTACAAGAGAGGCATTAGAAAAATATCGAGATGCTTATCCTGAATTGGCATATAAACCAGATCACGTTAGGACAGAACAATTTGACGGTACTCGTGATATCCACGCTTTCTTTGATTGTGTCATTGACCCAGAATCTAGAAGGTACTTATCTGAAGACTACTTCTTCTGTAGAATGGCTCGTAAAGCTGGTCTATCAGTATGGATGTGTCCTTGGATGAAAATCAACCATGTTGGTTCTTATATCTTTAAGGGTGACATGGGATCTCTCGGTCAATTAGGTGTTACGGCAACTGCAGATAATAAATCCAACAGAAAGTCTTATAATCCTATTGACAAATCTAAATAAACCTGTTATAATATACAACAATAAACTAATGGAGAAACCTATATAATGAAATTTTCTAACGAAACCTTGACGGTCCTAAAAAGCTTTACCTCTATCAACAAGTCAATCTTGTTGTCAGCTGGTTCAGTTATTAAGACTATAACTCCAGAGAAAACATTGATTGCGATTGCGAATATCGGTCAAGAAATACCAGCTGATGCTTGTATTTACGACTTATCGCGCTTTCTTTCAATTTTATCTCTATATAATGACCCGGATGTGGAGTTTTTTGATAAATACTTTATTATCTCGGAAGGAAAAAGACGTACCAAGTATGTCTTTGCAGATCTATCAATGATTCACACTCCACCAGAAAAGGAAATTAATATTCCTACGGCTGATGTTGTTGTGGATGTAACGGCAGATACGTTGTCTTCAGTATTGAAGGCGGCAGGGGTATTACAATTTTCGGAGATTGCGTTTGTAGGCGAAGGCGGCAAATGCTATCTGAAAGCAATCGACAGTGCCAACGACAACGCAGATGACTTTGGCGTTGAAATTGGGGAAACTGCCGATGAGTTCAGGATTATCATTAAAACTGATAACTTGAAACTAATGCCAATAGATTATGAGGTTACGCTTTGTTCAAAAGGTATCTCACAATTTAAAGGTGAAGGCGTCACGTATTACGTGGCAATTGATTCAAAGTCGACTTATAATAAAAGGTAATGAATATGAATGATGCAATGCAACAAGGCCAACAGCAAGAGCAAGAAGCTGTAATTACTCTTGGAGATATCTCAACGCTACTACAGATCATTGACGTGGTCAGTACTCGCGGTGGATTCCAAGGGCAAGAACTAGCTGGTATCGGTATGCTAAGAAATAAACTCGAAGCATTCCTAAGACAGAAAGGTCCTAAGCAAGACGAAAGTGCTGGTGAAGGTTCCGTAGATGTTGATACTGGTGCTGAAGGCGAATTGGCTGATAAGCTCGTAGGTTAAACTACAGCTCATTTCTCGAGAAGTGGGGAAACTGTAAAAGGGGACCCCGCGTTTTGACTCGAATTTTTTATATTATGTTTATGGTGAATTATGATTGATGCAAAATCAAACGAAGTCTTATGGGTTGAGAAGTACCGTCCACAAATTGTTGATGATACTATTCTACCAAGCAAGACAAAAGAATCCTTTCGCAAGTTCGTATCAGACGGAAGTGTTCCAAATCTATTATTAACTGGTGGTCCAGGCGTAGGTAAAACTACAATTGCGAAAGCCATGTTAGAAGAACTAGGTTGCGATTATATCGTAAAGAATGGTTCTCTTAATGTTAATATAGATACCCTCCGATACGACATCTCTACTTTCGCTTCCGCTGTTTCTCTCACAGGAACAGGTCGTAAGTATGTTATCTTTGACGAAGCAGATTATTTGAACGCAGCAAACGTTCAGCCTGCTCTTCGTAACTTTATTGAAGAATACAGTTCAAACTGTGGCTTTATCTTTACTTGTAATTTCAAGAATCGTATTATCAGTCCATTACGTTCAAGGTTGTCTGAAATAGACTTCTCTATTGATACTGCTGACCGTCCACAGATGGCAATGGAATTCTTTAAACGCGTTAAGGCAATACTTGACCAAGAAGAAGTTCAATACGATCCTAAGGTTGTTGCTAAAGTAATTGAGAAACATTTTCCAGATTTCCGTAGAGTATTAACTGAATTACAATCGTATGCTGCATCTGGTAAAATTGATGAAGGTATCTTTGTTAATCTTGCTCAGGAATCTGTTGATGATCTATTTCGTTTACTCAAAGCAAAACAATTTACCGATATGCGTAAATGGGTTGCCAAGAACTCAGATCAAGATATGAATGAAATGTTTCGTCGTATCTATGATATGATGTCGAGTAAAGTTACATTACAATCACAAGCAGGATTCATAGTTACATTAGCTGATTATATGTACAAGTCCGGTTTGGTTGCTGACCAAGAAATCAATATGGTTGCCTTCTTAACGGAAGTAATGATTGAATGTGAGTATGCATAATGGTCGGAAAACTTGAATGTTTTAACTGCGGTACCAAAACTTCAAAAAAGAAATCTTATACGGTTGAAATGAATACCGAAGATGGTAAAACTAAACTTACTCTTTGTGATAAGTGTGGTTCTCATTTTAACGTTATGGTAAAAGAATACGAGGAGCTGATTGATGAAAGATCTAACACCATTTGATTTTATGAATGCTGCGTCCTTTTCTAAGGAAGATCTTATTCGTAATAGCGATATACCTGAACACACTGAAAAGATGTATACGCCTTATGTAGTGAACCGTGGCTTTACTAATTTTGAGGACACCGTCTTACATGCAAACGAAATGAATATGCGTCATAGTTTATTTGATGCAGCTCAGTTTGATTATTATAAAGCGGTACTTCGTAAGCGTAAGAGATTCTCTAAATGGCCAAAGGCTGATAAAGATATTAACCTAGATGCAATACAGAAAGTATATGAATGCAACCGAACTGTTGCCAAACAATATCTTAAGGTATTGAACAAAGAACAGCTTGAAACTATCCATGATAAAATTAATGAAGGTGGCTAAAACAGGATTATTATAAATAATCTTATATGGTGTAAACCATTGCCACTAACTATAATAATTAACAGGTGAATATTAATCATGGACACGGATATTTTCAAGGGAGTAGGTGTCGAAGTTGAATTACCCACGCAGGATTCTTTCCTCAAAGTAAAAGAGACTTTGACTCGTATAGGCATTTCAAGCCGCAAAGAAAAGAAGTTATACCAATCATGTCATATCCTACACAAACAAGGTAGGTATGCTATTCTACACTTTAAAGAATTGTTTATTTTAGATGGGAAGCACAACACGTTATCAGAAGAAGATATCTCTCGTCGTAATACGATTGTTAACTTATTAGAAGAATGGGAACTTATTAAAATAGTGGATCCTTCAAAGTCAGCAGATCCAGTTGCTTCTCTAAATCAAATTAAAATTATTTCGTTTAAAGAAAAGAATGATTGGGAACTAACAGTAAAATACAATATTGGAAAAAAATAGTTGACATTTTTCTAAAACTGTTGTATAATATAATATAAATAGATTTGTAGGATGCCGATAGGGTCTTACAACTAACCGAGGGATATACCCTCAAATTTAATTAATCTTGCTTAATAGGAGAATAATATGACTGGATTAAATATAAACCAACTTCACCCCTTTGCTCTTGGATTCGATAGAGTCTTTGACAGATTGGCGGAGTTCCCACAGCATCAACAACAATCTCAAGGCTTCCCGCCTTATAATATCAGAACCGACAAAGGCGAAAAGTTCTTTATTGATCTTGCGTTAGCAGGTCTTGATATTAATGATGTAGAAATCGAAGTGAAAGAAGATACATTGACTGTTCGTTCCACATGGGATGAAGCAGGAGATTACTTTAATGGTGGTGGAGACTATGTTCACCGTGGCATTTCCTTCAAAAAGTTTACAAGAAGTTTTACTCTTGCAGACGATATTGAAGTAATTGATGCTAGCTTCGTAAATGGTCTTTTAACTATTTCATTGGAACGAATAATTCCTGAAGAGAAAAAGGCTCGTAAAATAAAGATTAATGCTAAGAATACTAAGAAGGAATTCTTAAAAGGTTAATCTATCTTAATCTGGGAGGCGCAATGCCTCCCTCTATAAAATGGAAACTATATAATGAAAACTATCCCTAACGTAACTTTTAAAGTAAGAACCAGAAACGTAGAAACCGGTGAGTTCGATTGGACCCATCCTACAACTGATGATTTCTTTAAAAATAAAAGAGTAGTTGTTTTTTCTCTACCCGGTGCATTTACACCAACCTGTTCAAATAATCAAGTCCCAGGGTTTGACGTACTATACGATCAAATTATTGAGAATGGTGTTGACGAGGTTTATTGTATTGCTTGTAACGATACGTTCGTTATGAATGCTTGGGCAGAAGATCTAAGAGTAAGGAATGTTAAATTTATTCCGGATGGATCTTGTGAATTTACAGCAGGAATGGATATGTTAGTCGCAAAAGACAATCTTGGTTTTGGTAAAAGATCTTGGAGATATGCTATGGTCGTAGACGATGGTACTGTTGAAAGGATGTTTAGTGAACCTGGTCAAGAAGATGATTGTGCTACAGATCCGTATGGAGAAACCGCTCCTGAAAAAGTACTTGAGTATTTGAAAGGAAAATAATTAAAAACAATCTCCGTGGTAGTAACAGCCGCCGAGCCGTTTATGGAACTCTTCGGAGTTCCTTTTTTATGCCATGGCGCCAGTCGGTAAACCAGTTCCACCGCCAAATCTTCCACCGCCATCACCAAAGACAACAGCATTAGTACTATTCTGTGAAGATACTCTATTATCAGACTTATTCTGTACCATTGTATCTCCGCCTTTAGTAATATAATTATTCGTTACGTTTAAAACAACTGCACCATCTGCAACTTTTTGTTTTTCATCTCTTTCTTCAACTGATGGAGCTATATTTGGTTTGGCTGCAGCTGCCTTTGCCGCTACTTCATCAACCTGATCATTTAATTTATTTGTTTTTTCAACTGTCACTTCAGCAGCTTGTAGTTCACCTGTTCTCATTTCTAATATTTTTCTTGAGGTTATTAATTGTTGTTCTCTTAATAATCTTTCTTTCTTCGCATCTTCAAGATCTTTTATAACCTCCGACTTACGTACTGACTTACCATCCACCATAACATAATCATCGTATACTTTACTACTACCTCTTCTCTTGCTTGTTGTTTCTCCAGCCAGGCCAGCTTCCATAGCTTTGATGTTAGTATCTATACCGATGTTTGAAGTTGTTAGACCGTCAATGATTTCTCGCACACGAGCTGTTGTAGCAGCAGTTAAGTCCGCGGCCTGTTGATCCCTTCCGTACATCAATGATAACTTGTTCTGTCTTTGTTCGTTTTTTAACGCTTTCTCTAATTCGTTAGGAATTTTATCTACATCATTCCTAACATCATCTACAAAATCGAATCCAACTTGACCGATGCCCGATACAGCCCCAAAGATCGCGCCAGCAATTGCACCAGGTATAGCTCCAACCCCAGCACCTACAGCACCAATCCCGCCACCTACAGCAGCACCAGTAAGAGTTTCTGTTAAAATTGTTCCGAAGCCTTTTCTTTCATTTTCAAACGTATCTACTAATTTTTTCGTAACTGCAGCATCTTCAGCATCGCCCGCAGCATTAATTTTTGCGATATCTGCTGTAAGATCTATGGGCTCGTCCTCTTCACTCAGCATATACTGAACACCGCCAATAGTTACCAACGATAATGCGCCAACAAGAAGTCCGCCTTTACCTTTAACCTTGCCTATAAGCTTTTTGAATCTAGCCTTCTTTGATGTTTTCTTATCAGGACCATCACCACCCGTACCTATAACATCAGGAGTATCGACAGCAGCTTTTACACCCATGGTTTTTGCAGCAAGCATCATAGTGGCATACAGTGTGGCCCACTTAAGACCGGCCATAGCAGCTAAACTTCCAAGCAAAGTTTCTAACGGATATTCCATAGCAATTTTAGCAAACCGACTATTTGATAATTTATCATAGACCTCCGCCATTTTGCCTTCACCAAAGATCTTATCAAGCAATCCTTTAATCGCTCCGGCTAATACTGGTATTATAATTGCCCACTTGCCAATTTGTAATAACGAACCCCACGGATCTTTCTTTATTGCCATGAATCCATCTTTTAGACCTTTGAATCCACTCATAAGACTTAACTTTAAAGATTGTGCGGCAATACTAGATTCAGACTTATTTTCTTTATTTGCGATGGCTTCCTTTTTAGCCTGAGCTCTTCTTGCCAGTTCAGCATCTTTTTCTGTGTCATTTAAACCAACTAAGCTTTCATCAATATTTTTGAGTAGTGCTTCGTTTCCTTCCCAAGAATCCGTTAAGACTTTAGCTGTTTGTTCAGAGCTTATTTTAATTGCAGCAAAAGCATCGGTAAATTTCCCAAGGTCAATTCTAATTTCTTTAATCGAATGCTTGCCGTCGTTCCTTACAAGCTCTCCTTCACGGATAAGACGCTTAACTATAGCCTCAGTCTCTGGACTTAGATTCTTTTTCTTTGGTGTTGTTTCAGCCATTTATATTAACCCTATTGCTTTCGTTGTTCATTCTGTTCTTCTATCCAATTAACTAGCATACTAAAATAAAGATCTCTTTCAAAAGGCATCATAGCCTCAATTTCAGACACAGACCATTTGTGGTGTTGTGCCATGGAGAAAATCATTTGATAGTAATGCCCTAACGTTATATGGCTAAGGCTTAGATAAAAAAACTACGGGTGCCCTCCACGACAAACGTATTTTCTTTACCTTCACTATTCGTATATGGTAATTCTTTTCGTATCTTCGGCATTGTTTCAAAGAACGAAGTAATTCCTCGAATAACATCTCCACCGAGACTATCCATAAAGGACTCAATATCTTCATCACTATAATCTTTAAAACTATGTACTTCATCTTCTGAAGCTAATGTATCTAAACAAGAAATCATTACAAAATAGTTAACTAAAGGATCGTCATTATTCATTCCAACAATCTTTATGAATTCATTAATAGATGGATACTTTAGAAACAGAGTATACTCATCGTTTACTTTAATTTCATTTGTATGAGTTTCATCTCGAGCAATATCAATCTCTCTCATATCAAGTTCTAATTCAATTTCTTCATCCGTGTCAGGATCTTTAATTTTGAACTTAGCCAAGTTATCGACTGAACGTGCTCTTAATGTTAAATAAACATATTCAAAATCAAATAATGCAAGTTCTTCAACATCTTTTTCAATTAAGCAATTAGAAATGATTTGTTTCATTGCTAATACTTCTTGTTCTGCGTCATCCGCTTCTTGTGCAACTAACAAGATCTTTTCTTCCGCTACAGAAAAAGGTCTATATTTAGTTTTTTCACCTGTACTCGGTAAAATCAATTCCGAGATTGGTAAGTTAATTTTTGGTAGTGCCATACTATACTCCTATAATTTAAAATTGTATCACTTATATTTTTCCAAATGCATTACCAAGTCTATCTAATTTATTGATAGCATCCTGTATGCTTGTCGGTTTCCCGCTTTTTAATGTTCCTCTTACCGCGTCTCCGAAGCCTGCGATATCTCCAAGGATATCTAACAAGCCGCTTGCTCTCGATAATCTGCTATTCGTTTTTCCTGTCTTTGCTCCATCGAATGACATATCAGTAACTGTAAACTGAACATCTAATGAAAGAGCTGTTTTTGTTGACCAATCTAAACTCAATGCTCCAATAGATACTGGCCATACTCCTTGTAGTTTAGTTTCGTAATATACGCCAGGATAAGAATCTGTTGAATAATGTTTAATAATCATATCACATGCAAAGTCTTTCTTAAATCCAACTTCATGTGGAAGTTTACCGTCTACTTCGGCAAATGCACTATTGCCTTTATTATAATTTATAATGTTTTGAGCCCAAGCGTGAAAGAACCTTAAAACATGATGATCAGAATCAACAAAGAAAGATGCACTCATAGGGCCTGGATTCTGAACTCTTGTTGGATGCTTCCTTTTCATTTGTCCTGTATATGCTACTTCAGATGTATTAATACCAATCGCAGGTATATCCATTTTATAACAAAAGAAAGTAAACGTATGATCCAAATTAAAAGCATTATTTTCTGTTGGTTGTATTTTTGCGCGAAGCTGAGGTGGTAGTGTTACTTGGACAGAAAATAGATTGGACATAGCTGGGCCGCCATATCTATCGAACTGACTTTTAAATTCACTAATGTTAAATGGCATTTATTAATTCCCCGCTATGAGCTTTCTTGAGTCTGCCCAAACTTTCGCTGACCCGGCTTTCTGGAAACTTTGTACTGGTAAAAATAACGCAGTGTCCCATTCCGATGAATTGATTTTAACAAACTTAGATCTTACGTGTTTTGCCAAATACATTTTAACACAAGGTGCAAAGAACTTCATATTGGCAGCACTATTTAAAATCTTATAGTTTATATTCAATGTTGTATTCTCATCATAGCTTTTGTCTGATACAGTTGTATAAAGAGCATCCATTAATTGGGCTCTCATCTTTGGTGGTAAGTAATGCATATTCAATCCAAGTATACCACCCTTTACTTTATTTATTGGAAATATGCAAGGGAAGGCGTCATAGTATGGTAAAGTAGATTTATGTTTAGGATCATACCTAAAAAAGTACATTGATCCATAAACAGAATCCCCACGTAACGCTGCCTTGTTTCTTCCTTTATCAGTATTACCTACAATCTCATCTTCTGTAATTCTTTTACCTACTGCTAACGTTGCTTGTTTACGGTACCATTCCCTCGCACCTTTTGTTCTAGCAGGCACTTGTCCTGATGTTATTCCTTTTACTAAAATATCTGAGAATAAGCTTGCCACTTAACGTGCTCCTGGTATATGTTTTTCTGTCATTATTGTCCACTGCCATCCGCGGTCAGCGCAAAAGTTCTTTGCTGCTTTCCATTTTGCTTCGTTAACACCCCATGTCTTAACTTCATTTAAATATCTTCTCGATATTCTACCTGTCTTTGTCTTGTTCTTATTTTTAATATCAGGAGGTCTACATTGACTGCTTGGTTTAATCTCAATCATAATTGTTTGAGGTTGCCCTGTACCGTCTCTTTTATGTACAACCACGTCCGGGTAATACCTATGTATCTTTCCGTCAATTGGTGATCTATATGGAACAATCACTTCTTCAGATTGCCACCATATTACATCTGGGTGAGAATCCATCCATTTAAATACCTTGAACTCCCACAAAGACCTATAAATAATTTTTGTAGGGTCACCCTTATACTTGGTCGGATTTTTTGGTCTAAATTTACCCTTATATGCCATAATATACTTTCCAATTTTTATTATAAATAATTACATTATCCGTATACATATTTATTAAAATTAGACGGAGACAGCAAAGGAAATAAAGAATGGCAAGACCAAACCAAACATTAAGAGCAGAGAATCAGAGGGATACTAAACGACTCTTCTTTCCTACGGGTGGGTTTCCGCACGGCATCCAATTAATATTTAAGAAGTATGATTATAAAGGCTTAACGCTAGGTACAGATGGGAAAGGTAGAAAGAGTGACTTTACAAGTGCTACAGAAACTGGTATACTGGCTGTTGAACTTCCAATGCCTAGTACATTAACAGATGCAACTGGTCTTAGTGTAAATGGCTTTGAAAGAACTTTCTTAGAATCGTTTATTGCTGATACGTTGGCTCCTGCATTTGAAGGCAGCTTTAGTGACATTGGTGCAGAACTGATGGCTTTGGGTGAAGCTGGTATGAAAGGTGCAATTGACACAGTGTTTGGAGATAACGCAAAGACTCCAGGTCAGGAAAAGGTAGCAGGTCAAGCTTCTAGGATAGCGTCGTTCATGGGTTCTAATGCTTTAAATAGTTTTTCATCAGGATTAGGTAAAGCAATGGGTGCTTCGAGAGGAACTGCAATTAACCCTCAAGCAACGCTTTCTTTCGAAGGAGTTAACCTAAGAGCCTTCTCGTTTGATTGGACACTATATCCTGAAAGTAAAGAAGAAGCAGAAGCTATTAAAAAGATCATAAGATCAATAAAAAGAAACATATTACCAAACATACAAGATGTAACTGGTGGCACTGGTGTGGCGGCGATCGAAGGATCTCTATCAGGTAACACATTAGCTCGAGCCTTTTTAACATATCCTGCGGTTGTTAATATTAATCTATTAGGTATTGATGAATCGCATTTCCTTAGATTTAAACCTTGCATGTGCGATAATTTAACTATTGACTATGGAGCAAGTGGTGAAATTATTGTTGCTGAAGGTGGTGTACCTCAGGGTGTTAAACTTTCTATGAGCTTTAAGGAACTCGAAATACAAACGGCTGAAGATTATGCAGAGCCTAAAGAAGGAGGAGACGGAGAATAATGGCAACTAAATACTTTGAACACTTTCCGGTTATAGATTACCAAGGCAGAAAGGTTAGAGATATATCTCGAAGACCTTCTTTCACAAGAGCAGTCGCAAATAACCCGTATCTTTATTATTCTTATACAGTTAAAGAAGGCGAGAGGGCAGAAGATATTGCCTTGGATTATTATGGCTCTGTAGATTATATTTGGTTAGTGTACATGGCAAACAATATCATAGATCCATATTACGAATGGCCAATGAATACTCAAACTTTTAACGACTACATGGTTGATAAGTACCAAGCACAGTCTGGTAGAATCGGAGAAGACGTTCTTGATTGGACCAAAGATGAAACAATTGACGAAAACATTATATACTATGTTAAAACAGTTTAGGAAATAACAAATGGCAGTTGATAATATTATCTTAGCACCGGAATCATTCCGAACAATTTATCTTCGTAAAGAAGATCGCGTGATTATGCGTACTGAACGTGGACAGAAGATAATCATTAAACGAATTGTTCCTGAAGATTGGGTTCCTTATCGCATCTTTGAATATGAAGAGCAAATCAATGATAACAAAAAAGAAATCTTTTTATTCGATAACGCGTTCTTAGGTCAATTATCACGTGAATTCAAAAACTCGGTAAGTACTGAATAATGTCAGAATCTTTTAATCCTTCTCATTGTACTATAGAAAGCGCTATGATTAAATCGGTGGACAATAGAGACACTTCTATTACTGCTTTGATATATGGATTTAATCTAAAGCAATCTATCTATAGCTCTTCTTTTTCTGGAACGCTTAAGGTCTTAGACCAAGTTGGAACGTTACACGATTTCCCATTAAGGGCAGAAGAAGAATTAGAATTAATAATTAAAGGACATGATCTTCAAACAGAATTAAACATTAAAGGTCAAATAGTTAAAATTGATGGTTTAAGTAAAAACGATTTAGGCGATGGTTATTTTTATACATTACACTTTGTAAGCAGAACAACCTTTAGAGCAGGAATACAAAGCGTGATAACTGCCTTTACAAATATATCAGGATCATATGCTGCTAAAGAAATATTTAAAAAGTATTTTAATTCAAATAAAGAACTAAGCCCTCTTTCAACAGCAGTTGGTGAAATGCCTGATAACTCTGAAGGTTTACAATTAACTTCAAATAAAGGAAGAGCGTTTTATATCGAAGAATCTGATGGTCAGATGAGAACGATCATTCCTGATTATACTCCAGCCCAAGCAATGAACTTCTTGGCAAGTAAATCAAAAGCAGGATCACAATCTCCATCGAACATGTATCGTTTCTTTGAAACTTTTGATGGTTACTATTGGGTAACTGACGAATGGATGTTAAAAAGAGCAATAAAGAATGAAAGTAAAATTAAAGACTTTTACTATTTAAGCTTTTCAGAACAAGACGCCTCACAATATGCTAACATAATGGTAAGAAACGTTGTATCTTTTTCTAATCAGAATCATGTTGATACAGGCGCTGACATTGATAGTGGTGCTTATAAGAACACGGTAATGGAAATTGATTTCGTGAATCATACAAGAACTTCTTATAACTTTGATTATCAAAACGCAAAAAAGAAATACATTGGTATGACAGGACAACCAAGAACATCAAACGTTGGTGCAGTACATTCAGATAAATTTATAAAAGAAACATTTAAAGACGAAAACAAAAACGCAAAGCAATATGTGGTATATAGAGATTGGCAACCTGATGGAGTTGCTTCAATACCAGGTCAAGTACTTCGTACACCACAGAACATGGTTGAGATTATTCAAAACAGAGTTGCTTATAATTACCATTTAAATAATTCAACAGTTTCTTTGGGTATTGAAGGCAGGATAGATTTGGTACCAGGCGATGTGATTAATCTAATTACACAAGAACCTAACATTTCGTTAGAAAATAAACAAAATGAAAGATTGAGTGGCAAATATTTAATTGCTAGCGTTGACCATTCAATGGAGATGAACACGCTGAGTACTAAAGTGGAAGCGATAAAATATGGTTGGCAAAAAGGTGATATATGATTGATGGTTCAGGAATAAGTAATCCGTTCTTCTTCATTGGTATGGTTGAAGGCAATGTCGATGAAACACACGAAGGTCGAGTAAGAGTTCGAGCGTTTGGCGTACACGGAACAAATCAAGAAATTGCGACAACAGATTTGCCTTGGGCAATGTGTGCAGCAGGTAATTACGATCCAAACAATCCACCACCAGCATTAGGATCTTATGTATACGGAATGTTCTTAGATGGTAAGATGGCTCAACATCCAATCATATTAGGTTTATTGCCTGGTATGTATAATACGGTGTCGGATCCAACCAAAGACGGCGAAGGTGTTATTCCTGAAAAGAATGGCGATTTATTAGCAAGAGGTTATACTCCAAATGATTTCAACGCAGGCGGTGGGCCAGATAGATTAGCTCGTGGTGAATTATTAAATGAAACTTATCTATTACAACAAGCAGCCAATCGTACGCATGATCAAAAGATTGCTGATACAGATGAAACGTGGTCTGAACCTCCACCAGCTTACGCAGCCAAATATCCATACAACAGAGTAATTAAATCAGGAAGACATAGTATTGAATTAGATGATTCTCCTGGTGCAGAAAGAATTATGATTCATCACGATAGTGGTGCATATATTCAAATAGATTCAAAAGGTACAGTTTCTGAAAAAGCTGCTGCAGATCGTTATGAAATTAATATTGGAACAAAACACGAATCATCAGGTCATAGTGTAGTTACAGTTAATGGTAACGCTCATGTTTATGTAAAAGGAAATAAAACAGAAGAAATAGAAGGCGATTATAAATTACTTGTACATGGTCATACAGAAATTGCCTCAGGTGCTTCATTAAATATTAACGGTAGTGATCAAGTTAATGTAAGAGGAGCAGAAGTTAAGGTTGAAGCAAATTCTGGTATTATGACTCTGTTTGGTAAAAAAGAAATACAATTTGAAGCAAGAAATCAATTAAACTTTGTTGCCAAAAATATTAAAGCTACTGCATTAAATACTTACGATGTATTCTCAACCAAGGCTATAAAGTTAGCTACACCTGGAGACATACATTTATTAGCATCCAATATAATCAATACAGCAACAGGACTTATTCCTCCAACGCCGATGACAGGGACCACAGGAACCATTGCTCAAGTAGGATGGAGTTTAACAGCACCTAGTATGATAATTGCTGCAGCCAATGGATCCTTTAGTGGTATATGGAATGCAGGAGTAGTAAATGCTGGTGCGTTAACAGCAACAACAGCAAACGCAACAACACTTAATGCAGGTGTTATTAACGCAGCTGGTGTTAACACTCAAAACCTAGCAGCGCCTTTACCTATCAGTTCTGCACCAGGCAGTCCTTGTGCACCAAATGCTGAGGATCTTGACTCAATTCGTGCCGTAGCGCTACCAACAGCACCAACTATACCAACACTACCTATAATTCAAATACCTCTTATTAGTAATCCAATTGCGGCACCTCTACCTGGGATTACTTCAGGTTGGGCATATCCTACAGGTAATAGTCCAGAATTTATTACTAAGGTATTAAATCCTGTGAATGCGTTCGCTGCTATCATTGCTGATTTCTTACCAATTGGTTTAGGAGCATGGGGAATGACTTTAGCCAAGATGCCTGAACCACCTAAAAAGTCAACATCGATTGTTCCTCGTGGTTATTTTGCGATGGGATATTCTGGTGGATATATTTCAGCGTTAGATGATTCAGCGAAAGATCAAACGAAATCTCTAACAAGAAGAGGGAGTAGATAATGGTCGATCCATGCGTAGACGGTAACGATCAAGTAACTCAGAATACTTTATCAATTAGTAAAATTCCACTCGTTGATGGAGCAGGAAGATATACACTTGGACAAATTGATCTTGTGACTCAAGAGATTGCGAATAGTATACTTCAAGATGCAGAAACAAATCCATTAAGTAGAGCAGTTAACAAATACGGTGATAAGATATATGACGCATCTAGTTATTTAAATGGTTTGCTTAGACAACAAATAGGTGATTTAAGTAGTTATCCTGATTTATCTGATAGATGGCAACGAGGTGATATATCAAATCTTGAAACTGCAGACTTCATGCAAGCATATAACTATACACCTGCTAATTTAATTAATGATGGTAATGCTCCTAAACTAGCAAGAAACCTTGATGCATATTATAAGAATGATTTCAATACTTCTATCTTAGGTGGATTCTGTGATGCCTTTGATAAATTCTTTTTAACAGTAGATGCTTTCTTTGATTTAATTGGAGTTGTAGAAGGTATTGTTACTGATGCATTTGCTTTGGCCGATAAAATTCAAAGAGGCTATGATGGTATTAAAGATCTAACCGCAGAAGAATTAAAGAAAAAATTAATTAAAGCAATTAAAGAAAAGATTGAAGAAGTAATTGATAAAGTCTTTCAAGAAGTACAAGATATGATTAATAACTTTGATCCAGCGGCTCTAGTTGCTGATGCGGAAACATTTGTGAATGCGAAAGTCGTAAAAGGTATTATGACAACAAGAGAACAGATGTGTGCATTCTTTACTGAAGAGAATAAGAAAGGTATTAAGGATAAGATAAAAGGTTTAATTGATTACGCAGTGGCTGCATTTGAATCTCCTGGTATCGAAGAGATTCAATACATTGTAGCTAGGATCTGTGCACTTGCAGGGTCAATAGAATCGTTGATAAGGGACATTAATAAACCACTTGATGATTATACAAGGCGATACAGTACAATCGTAGATCGTCTTAAAAACATCTCAAGAATCAATGAGTCATCTGCTATCAGAGCAGGAGCTATAAGGTATTCTCCATCGACTAGGAAAGAGGTAATAAATAGATTACAAGGTAGATGGACTTCTCCTGGTGGTAATGAAAAGACTGATACGGGTAAAATACCGCAGAATGTTAAACCTATTACTGCTGCGGACTATAAAAACCTTCCAAGATGTGGTAATGTATTTAATGGATCGTCAGACGTATTTAGACTCGAAGGAGATTCGTTTGACGAAAAAGAAGGTATTGGTATATATGCCTGGACAAGAGTTGATCTCGATGTTAAAGTATACCTCGAAAGATTACAGAAATCAACGAATTCGGAAAAGCCTTTAACAATAACAGAAGGCTGGGTAAGTAAAGCTTATAACACAAAGGTAGACGGACCCGAAGACAATTCCCACTTGAGTGGTTTGGTTATTGATGTTAAAAGAGATATGGCAGATCCCGAAGCCTTTATTCAAAATGCATTAAAAGGTGGATTTAAATATGTTAAGGATTACCCAGAGTTAAATAAGATTCATTTAGATATAAGAGAAATACTATAATGGCAATTGCAGATTACATTTCACCAGTAAAGAAAAAGATTAATCTTAACACTGATTTTCGTAAAGATCTGCTCGTGAGTCCAGTTTCATTTGATCTAGTGCTTCTAAAAGATGAAGAAGCAGTTAAAGAATCAATTAAGAATTTAATATTAACAGATCGCGGCGAAAGATTAATGCAACCTTATATGGGTGGCAATATCAGAGCAATGTTATTTGAAAATTTAACACCCGGTACATTAAAATTAATAGAAGATAGAGTAACGTCAACAATTCAGACCTATGAACCAAGAGCTCAATTACTTAATGTTGCAGTAAGTTCAAAGCCTGACGATGGTGAAGTCTACGTTGGGATTACTTTTTATATTAGACAGGTTGAACAGCCAATACAGTTAGACGTTGTATTACAAAGGAACAGATAGAGATGGCAAATCCAAAAACACCAATTACCGAACTTGACTTCGACGCAGTAAAAAGTCAACTTAGGAGTTATTTAGAAACACAAACGCAATTCAAGGATTATAACTTTGATGGCTCAAACATGAGCGTCTTGTTAGATGTTCTTGCGTTTAATAGTTACCAGAATAACTTCTATACAAACATGGCACTTAACGAAATGTTTCTTGACTCTGCCGTCCTTAAGAACTCAATCGTTTCCCATGCAAAAGAATTAAACTATATACCTCGTTCACGTAAGTCTGCTAAGGCTACACTATATGTTGTGATTCAAGATCCAACACGTGAAGATGCAACAATTACGATTCCAAAATATTCTCAGTTTAAAGTGAATCATCAAGGTGAAAGTTTTTCATTCGTAACAAATAAAATGTATACGGCCAGAAAAGTATTATCAACTGACATCAATCCTCAAACTGGCGTCGTATTTGAATCAGGTTCATTTGTTGCTGAAAGTGTTGATGTTTACGAAGGTGAAATGTTATCAAGTTTCCAAAGAGAAGGATTTATTGTTGATGCAGACGGAGTACTTAGAGTATTCCTTACAAACAACGAAGTAGATACAGATTCAATTGTTGTGTTTGTTGATGCAGAAGCAACTGATGATGAAAACGTATTTACAAGAGCAAATACTATTTACGGTATTAGTCCTCAAGATAAAGTATTCTACCTTGAACCATATCTTGATGATAAGTATTCTATTTACTTTGGTAAGAATCAATTTGGTTTACAACCTCAAGAGTTTGAAGATGTAAGAGTACGATATAGAATCTGTTCAGGAGATGAGCCAAATGGTGCAGGTAAAGACAGTTCGTTTTCAGGATCTTTTATTGAAAACGCAACGATCTCTGCTTATACATTGTCTGCTGCGGCAGGCGGTGCTGAAAGAGAGTCAATGGAATCCATTCGATATTTTGCTCCTAAGGCATTACAGGTACAAGAACGAGCAGTCACATCGAAAGATTACGAAGTATTATTACAACAAGCATTCCCTGAGATATCCGCAGTGTCTGCATACGGTGGTGAACAGTTAGATCCACCTCAATTTGGTAGAGTTGCTGTTTCTGTTTATTTAAATGATGATACACAAATCATATCCTCTACTTTATCCAATTCTTATTTGGCTTATTTAAAAGAAAGAGCTCCACTAGGTATTGAACCAATCTTTAAACAAACCGAATTCGTTTATGGTGATATGGAAGTAATTGTAAATTACACCAAAAAGAATACAGAAAAAGGTGAAGCAGAATTAGAAACGTTGACAAGAGCTGCGATTCAAAAATATTCTGATGATAACCTTGAAGGATTTGATAAAACTTTAAGACGATCTAAACTATCAGGTATTATTGATGCATTAGATGTAGGAATATTAAGTAGTGAGATTACAGTATCGCCTGTCATTGAATATTCACCACCACTTAATTTTAATACAAATCCAACATTCAGATTTGAAACGCCGTTAGTAAGACCTTATATTTACAATGCGGCAAATGGTTTCACAAACTTTAAACCTGCTGTTAAATCAACACCGTTTGATATAAATGGTACTTGTGTATATTTCCAAGATGATGGCTTAGGTAATATTATGATCATTACTGATGAAGTAACAAACCCGCAGATTATTAATCCAACTGCAGGTACAATTGATTATGATAAAGGTGAAGTGAAACTAACAAACTTTAAGGTAGAAACATTCACAGGCAGTGCGATTAAAGTAACTGCGAAAACTATAGATAACGATGTTGTTGCTCCAAAAGGTCGCGTGTTTATATTAAGAGATACAGACGTTAAAGTAGTATTGGCTTTGGATGAGTTCATAGCTCCGGTGTCTGTTAACTCAACAAGTTATTAATAAGAGAAGAGAATTATGCCTCAGGGTGATATACAAAAAAATCTGTCGCTTTTCATTAAGAATCAGTTCCCCGCTATTTACAGGGAAGATGGACCTGAGCTTGTTAAATTAGTCGAAGAGTATTATAAGTGGTCTGAAACTCAAGAGAATCAGCATATCTATCAAGCAAGACGTTTATTTGAAACGAGAGATATTGATACTACAATGAATAGTATGATTATACTATTTAAGAAAAAGTTTCTTGCTGATCTTCCACTTAAAGCAGATCTTGTTAAATTTATTGTTAAAAATATACTTGACTTATATCGAGCAAAAGGTACTGCCCGCGGTATAGAATTATTCTTTGCTATATTCTATCAAGAGTTTGAAATTGAAATTGTGTATCCCGCTGAAAAGATGCAAAAGGTATCTGACTCTACATGGAAGCAAGGTACTTATTTACAGATGTTTCCAAACAATAATTTCTTTACCTCAAAAACTGGAAAGGAATACGAGTATCTTGATTTATTAGCTCGTAACATTGAAGGTTCGGTAACTGGAGCAAAGGCATCGGTAAGATCAATTAACTTCTTTATTCTAAACGGTATTAAAACACCTGTCATGTATCTTGATGGTATTCAAGGTACATTTAACAAGTATGAAGATATTCTTTGTAACATAAACGGTGAAGTGGTACAGTTTGGTAAAACAAATGGATCTCTTTCAAAGTTTACTATTGTTGATAGATCAGATGTGGGAGCAAGAAGAAAGAATCTCGCAGGTAGAGAAATTGGTGAAATTCTTAATGTACATCAGAAAGATGGTAATGCAGGTAAAGCAATTGTCACAGCAGTTACAGATACAGCATCAGGTCAAATTAAATACGATTTAGAAGATGGTGGTTATGGGTATACGATTGACAATACAAGATTACTTGTTTCAGACCAATCTATTATTCTTGATAACAGTGAGAATGGTTTTAATCAAGAATTTGTTATAGGTGAAACATTACAAGATACGGCAGGTCGTACTGGTATTATTGTTGGACAAAATTTATCTTCAATAGGAATTAAACTTGACGCGGCATACGCTGCGGATGGATTCACAGACAATGTTACACTGACAACAGTTAGACTTCCAATTGACGGTGTAGCTCAACCTCAAATAACAATTGACTTATCTCTTACAGCAAATCAATTAGTATCAGTAAATGGTTCTTCTCCAGGTCCTCTTTATCCTGATACGTTAAGTGTAGACGATGTAAAAGTTTCATCATTAAACGATACATCTATTGCTTCAATTATTACTGACGTCATATTACCTTATGTATCTGTTACACTTGATGCTGCTGATTATGGCGCAGTTACTCCAATGTCAGGTACTGCTTCGCCAGTTACTCTTACTACTCCTTTAGATCAAGCATTCGATATTCAAGATTTAACAATTGGTTCTATTGTAGGATTTGATAATATTAATCCTGGTTCCGATTATCAGAGTGATGTATTTGCGATTGCCCAAGATTCATTACTTAAAAATGTAGATCGTAAGAATCAAGTTGTTTTATTTGCTGATGCTGGTGATGCAGGTTCGTTCTCTGTGAAAGATAGAATACGAGGTGTAACTTCTGGTATAAATGGTGTCGTAACAGATGTTAATCAACAAGATGGATTTATTACGATTACTCCATTTAATATTAATGGATTAAATAAAAACGAAAACATTGCATTTGAGAATGCACCAAGCCAGGTAAAAAATGTTTTAAGTATCGCAACTGATTTCCTAGGAACTGCAAGATTTGGTGACAACGCAGTGATTAAAGCAGAAACAGAATTTGCGGTAGGGAAAATTTCAGAAGTAAATATATTAAATTCTGGTTTTGGTTATTGGGAATACGAAGTAGATGATTCAGAGATTACTGATTTCGCAAATGGTTTAGGTGAATTAAGAACAGCCAATAATGAATTCGTTTCTCACGGTATTATTAAAGCAGATACTCAAGGTGTAACAAGTGGATATTGGGCAGGAACTAATTCTCACTTAAGTGGTTGGAAACAAAATAGTGTAACAACAACAAAAACAAATTTACCCGGTGCATCTTTACCTTTAATAGTTCTTCAAATATCTATAGGAATTGATCCAACAGTATCCTATCCAACTTTAGCTCCTGCGTTCGAAGCTTGGTTTAGTAGTACTGCTTCAGATGGATACGCAATATATGATTTAAGTAAACAAGGTATGGCAATCTCGGCCGCAACTGGAATATGGTTGACGCAGCTAAGATCTAGAAGTGCAGCTGCAAGTATTACGGCAAGATGGAATGATATTGTTGTTCCTTCAATGAAAGAACAGGCTTGGTACAATACACAGGAAAACCTTGTTTGGGAATTTGATGCGGACGTTAATGTATACGACCAAGAATATTTAGATTCAGGACAAAGAATACAAGATAGTGATTTCTATCAAGAGTATTCATATCAAATTAAATCAAGCTTACCTATACAGAATTATGAAAAGCTATTAAAAGAAAATGTTCACTTGGCGGGTTCAAAACTGTTTGGTGACTTTATATTTAAGGCAAAGGTAGGCGGAACAATTAAACCGAGATTCTTACGAAGATTCAACGACCAAGGTGGTGGTTCTCCGTTTGATGTTGCTGATATAACAGAGCTGAATGCAGGTACTACTAACTTTACTGCCGACAATACAGGTGTATCAGCCGACCATGAACCTGGTGGAACTGGCGGATTAACATTAGTTCAAGATAATGTTTCTGATCTAACAATTACAAAGAATTGGTATCAAGGTTTCCACGATTACAGCGTAACGGCGGCTATACCATCAGGATCAGGTCCATTCCCAGTTGCTATTTTATTACATGGCAATGGTGGATCAGGTTCACAAATGATAACGCAATTCTCTAGTGAATTGCCAGGACATATATGTATTGGAGTTGACGGCTATGCAAATAGTTGGAACGTTTCAAATGAAACTTCAGATGGTCCTGACATTGTAATGTTGGAAGAACTTATTAATAAGCTGAAACTATATAAAAACGTTGATAATACTAAGATTCGTATTGTAGGTGTATCAAATGGTGGCGGCCTTGCATTAAGAGCCGCTGTTGAAATTGACGATCTTGCTGTTGATACAATTGTCTGTATGATATCACAAACACACGATTTCCAATACAGAAATAGCGCGTTCTGGTATCCATTAAATGATTTATATACAGGTGATGAATGGCCACAAGATGGTTATACAACGCAGAAGACCCCAATACCACAACGAAGAATTGTTCAAATGAACGGAAGAGCAGATACTGTTGTTCCTTATGCAGGCGGACCATTCGTAGGAGTTAACTTCTTGCCTGCTACGGAGTCTGCGTTTAGATTCGCACAGGCACAAGGCTACACAGGACTTCAATTAACAACAGGGCCGCTATATGGCGCAACAAGCAGAATTTATGATTATGGAAATGTAATATTCTTCCGTGAAGATGTTGCTCATATTGTCTCGGATGATATGAAACACTTACTCGGTCAGTACTTAGAAAACGATTATGATATTACAACGCCGCCTTCATAAGCAATAAATATAACTATAAAGAATTTTTAGGAAAACAAAATGTCTAAACAAATAATTAATATCGGTGCATCCGCTAACGACGGTACAGGTGATCCGTTACGAAATGCATTCGACAAAGCCAACGATAATTTTAATGAGCTTTATCTTGCGTTAGGAGATGCAAATAATCCAGTGGATCTATTTGATATTAACGGCAATTTAGACTTGTTAGGTAAACCACATAAAGTGTCATTCTTATATGACACAAAACTAGAACTCGATAATATTAATGCAGGTACATATCATGGTTCTATAGGCCATGCACATGACACAGGTTCATTGTATTACGCTCATGGAACTTGGAGAAGATTACTTTCTGATACTTCAGCAGGCGCAATTCTCAATTATGTAGATCCTCTTAATGCATTTGTTTATAATACAAACATTATCGGTAGTGAAACTAACGGTTACGTTTTAAGTACAAGTGCTAACGGAAGTTATTCATGGGTAGAAGGTGGTGGCGGTGGCGGTGGAAGTTCATACACTAACGCAAATGTTGATACTCATTTAAATACCGATTCAGCAAGTACTAACGAAGTATTAAGTTGGAACGGTTCAGATTATGACTGGGTAGCACAATCAGGTGGCGGTGGCGGATCATATACTGATTCCGATGTATCTGCACACCTTAATACATCTTCCGCTTCCGCAGATCAAATATTAAGTTGGACAGGTTCTGACTTTGCTTGGGTTGCAGACGGCGTTAATCCAAGTGATATTTCTGCACACCTTAATACAAGTAGTGCATCTGCAGATCAAATCTTAAGTTGGACAGGTTCTGACTTTGCTTGGGTTGATGATGCTACTGGTAGCGGTGGTACTGCTATTACTATACAAGACGAAGGTTCAGCATTACCAACAGCGGCTACAACTATTAACTTTGTAGGTTCAGGTGTTGTAGCGTCAGGAACAGGCGCAACTAAAACAATTACAATTAGCGGTGGCGGTGGCGGCTCAGTTGCTATGACTGACGTTACTGACACAACAATTACAAGCCCACAATCTAATGATATTTTAAAATTCTTTGCTAGTGATAATACTTGGAGAAACGTAACGTTCACTCCAACTTATTTAGACATTAGTGAACAGCCGGCCGGTATTTCAGATAAAGCACCATTTGAAAATACTTTCCAAAATGCTACAACAGTATTAAAGGTTACTAATAATGGTTCTTCTTCATATCGTTTTGACCAATATGGAACAACCGATAACCCAACAATTTATGTAAAGGCAGGAACGACAGTTGGATTTGATTTAACTGGTGCAGGTGGTGTAACTCACCCATTCGTAATTCAAACTTCGGGTGGTGCAGATTACAATGAGGGTCTAGTAGCACTTGATTCAGGAATCTATTACGAAGGTTCAGCTGCAAATGCAGGAATAGGCGGTGCTCTGTTCTGGAAAATACCAGCAGGTATATCAGGCAATTATGCGTATAGATGCCAAGCTCACGGTGCCATGACCGGTACTATTGTCGTTGAAGCAGCTGCAGGCGGTGGCGGCGGTGGCGGTTCATTACCAAGTCGTACTTCCCCATCACAAGCAACATCTTCAATTGCTAACGGTGCGTCTGCTAACATTGACATCACAGGATTTAAAGGATACGCCTTATATACAATTACAACATCAGCTGCAGCTTGGGTAACACTCTATACAGATGGCACAGCCCGAACAGCCGATGCTTCAAGAGGCGAAGGTACTGATCCAGCTCCAGATGCTGGTGTCATTGCAGAGGTAATTACCACAGGTGCTCAAACAGTAAAACTATCTCCTGGAACAATCGGTTATAATTTAGAATCAACACCAACAACAAATATTCCAGTTACAGTAAGAAATAAAAGTGGTAGTGCTGCAGTAATTACAGTTGCCCTACAAATTCTACAATTAGAGGCTTAATTTAAAATGGAAGAATATATTGTCACTCTTCATAATAAAGAAGACCTAGATGATTTCTATAATGATATGGAAACACCTGGTGGCGATCTTTATATTCCTGATAGAGCAGTTGATTTACAATTAAGAAGACAAATAAGTCGTAACACTCATTATATGTTAACACCTGAAGAAGTGATTGAATTAGAAAAAGATCCTCGAGTATTGGGTGTAGAATCAAAAGCATTCCTTGATCTTGTGGTGTGGGAAACTAATGGGTATTCTGACACTGGGCCATTTAAAAGAAATGGGGACTCGATTTCCGCAACAGACAAAAATTGGGGTTTATATAAACATGTGTTAGGCGATGATATTCCTAGCACTGATTATTATAGTGGCTCAATTGTAGATGTGACTGGCGATGGTAGTGATTTCTTCAAACGTGAAGTTACTGTTAATGGTACAAGAATTATGGCGGCTGGTGCTGTAGGTGGTCAAAGTGCTGTGCCTGACGCGTGGATAGAAAAAGTAGGTCGAATGTTCGAACTATTTACAGAGCAGCAAGCGCAAATCAATGATACACTCCAAAGGAATCTTATACGAAATCTAAAAGGTTTATCTGGAACCTGGCACGAAGGGTTACCAACAATACAACGAGTAGCAAGAGGTGCGGGAAGCGATTATACTCCAAACTTCTTAACTGACTCAGGAGTTATTAGTTGGAACCTAACAAACTTATTTGATACACATGTGCAAAATGACATGGTTTGGTATTT
>Ga0209603_1000453_pt1 | contig 49843 bp, 42 predicted proteins | sample COGITO_mtgs_1206_FD_184812 | JGI IMG/M metagenome (GOLD analysis project Ga0209603, IMG submission 184812) | Pelagic marine microbial communities from North Sea - COGITO_mtgs_120607 (SPAdes) (version 2) | ecosystem: Environmental > Aquatic > Marine > Epipelagic ...
TCAGTTACCACCACCACCACCACCACCACCACCCAACTTGCCTGTAGATGCCGGTCTCTTTTTTTTAATTGCTTTAGCGATTATATATGGGGTGAAAAAAACTAGGAACTAGTTAACCTTGAAACATATTTACCAATGACATCAAATTCTAGGTTTACGGTGTCTCCTTGTGAAAGATATTTAAAGGTTGTATTTTCTATGGTATATGGAATAATCGCCACACTAAATTCATTTTCTTTTGAGTCTATTACAGTCAAACTTACTCCATTTACAGTCACAGACCCTTTCTCTATTGTAACATTCTTACTCAAAGAATCATAGCTAAAGGAAAAAATGGTACTTCCGTTTTCTTTTTTAATGCGAGTACATATTGCTGTCTGATCTACATGTCCCTGAACAATATGTCCGTCTAGTCTGTCTCCTAATTTCATGCCTCGTTCTAAGTTTACGTAACTAGATGTAGCCAAATTACCAATATTCGTTTTGCGCAATGTTTCTTTAATTGCTGTAACTGTATATTCATCATTTTTGATGTTTACAACAGTTAAACAAACCCCATTGTGAGCAACACTTTGATCAACTTTTAATTCATTGGTAAAGTTACATTCAATCGTTAAATGAATATTATCTTGTTCTTTAACGATTTTTTTAATGATGCCAAGTGTTTCTATGATTCCGGTAAACATATCTGTAAAATTTAGTTACTTTTGTAAAATCCAAAAATAGGAATAATACAATGGTAATGATGAATAAATCTGATAAAATTATAGTTGGTATTTCAATAGGAGATCTAAATGGAATCGGTATAGAGGTCATTTTAAAAACTTTTCAAGATAATAGAATGTTAGATTTTTGCACTCCGCTTATTTTTGGGAATACAAAAGTTATTTCTTTCCATAAGAAAGCATTAAATATAGAGACTCCTATTCATGGAATTACGTCATTAAATCAAATACATCATAATAAGATTAATGTATTAAATATTTGGAAAGAAGAGGTCTCTATTAATTTAGGCAAAGCCTCTGTAGAATCTGGTGAGTATGCAGCAAAATCTCTTGAAAAAGCGGTTTCTTCTTTAAAAGATAAAAAGATAGATGTTTTGTTAACGGCACCTATCAATAAAGAAACAATTCAGTCAGATAGTTTTAACTTCCCCGGACACACTGAGTATTTAGAGGATAAACTAGAGGGTGAAAGTTTGATGATTTTAATGACCGAAAACTTAAAAATAGGACTCATTACAGGGCATATTCCAATTTCAAAAGTAGCAGAAACAATTACACCCTCCTTAATCAAAGACAAAGTAGAAACAATGTATTGCTCACTTGTTGAAGACTTTGGAATTAATAAGCCAAAGATTGCTGTTTTATCATTAAATCCTCATAGTGGAGATAAAGGTGTTATCGGTAAAGAAGATGATGAAATTATAAAGCCTACAATCGATCAAATTGCAGATTCTGGTAAGTTGGTTTTTGGACCTTATGCTGCCGACGGATTTTTTGGTTCAGAGGCATACAAACAGTTTGATGGTGTTTTGGCAACTTATCATGATCAAGGACTGGCCCCTTTTAAAGCTTTGTCATTCGGAAATGGAGTAAATTACACAGCAGGTTTGAGTGAAGTGAGAACCTCTCCAGATCATGGTACGGGATTTGATATCGCAGGCAAAAATATAGCAAACCCTTCTTCTTTCACAGAGGCACTGTTTACTGCAATTAAGATTTTTAAAACAAGAAAAGAATATAAGGAACTATCAAAAAGACCTCTTTTCGTAAAGTAGAAAACTTTTATTTTAATAAGATTGTAAAATAATATTTTTTTATATATTTGCACGCTCAATCAATGTTTGATAATGAAAGACTTAAAAAAATTCAACATACAATTTGTAGGATTAAAAGAAGGAACTCATTTATTTGAATATGAAATTGATAACACGTTCTTTGAAGCTTTTAATTTTGATGAATTTGAAAGTTCATCAATAAAAATAACATTAGATTTTGTAAAGAAAAGTACATTATTTGATCTAACATTTACAGCAAACGGCGCAGTAGAAATTCCATGTGATTTAACAAGCGAGTTGTATCATCAGAACATTCAGTCTGTTTTGCCATTAGTTGTAAAATTTGGACCCGAATTTAATGATGATAATGAGGAAATATTAATATTACCTCATGAAGCTTATGAGTTTAATGTTGCTCAATTTATCTATGAACTGATAGTGTTGTCGGTTCCTAACAAAAGAGTTCATCCAAATGTTTTAGATGGAACAATGGATTCTATTGCATTAAATAAGCTAAAAGAATTAGAAATTAAAGAAGAAAAAACGGATCAAGAAACAGACCCAAGGTGGGACAAATTAAAGAATTTAACAACAGAAAATAATATATAAAATGGCACATCCTAAAAGAAAGATATCTAAAACTAGAAGAGATAAGAGGAGAACACATTACAAAGCAGCTTCTCAGCAAATAGCGACAGATCCTACAACAGGAGAGGCGCATTTATACCACAGAGCTCACTGGCATGAAGGTAAATTATACTACAGAGGACAGGTAGTATTAGAATCAGCATCAGCAGAAGCATAGTGGAACATAATAATTCTTTAAAAACCCTCGTAATTGAGGGTTTTTTTGCGTTTTACAGCTAAAAAATCTGTTTTTTGATGATTATTACCTGAAAAAGTGAAATTAATTTCACTACTTTTGAAGCTTGTAACAATATAGAAAATATCTATAATTATGACTAAAATTACTGCAGCAATTTCAGCAGTTGGGAAATATGTTCCTGAATATGTTCTAACAAACAAAGAGTTAGAAACTATGGTAGAAACAAATGACGAGTGGATTACCAGTAGAACCGGTATTAAAGAGAGAAGAATTTTAAAAGGAGAAGGTTTGGGTACTTCGTTCATGGCAATAAAAGCAGCAGAAGATTTATTACAAAAATCAAAAACCAATCCAGCCGAAATAGATCTCGTAATTGTAGCAACTGCCACACCAGATTTACCAGTGGCATCAACAGCATCTTATGTAGCGTCAGAAATTGGAGCAACCAATGCTTTTGGCTATGACCTTCAAGCAGCCTGTTCTAGTTTTTTATATGGAATGTCTAATGCTGCAAGCTATATTGAATCTGGGAGATATACTAAAGTATTATTAATAGGGGCAGATAAAATGTCTTCAATAGTAGATTACAAAGATAGAGCTACTTGTATTATTTTTGGTGATGGAGCAGGTGCTGCCTTATTTGAACCAAACAATGAAGGTTTAGGCCTGCAAGATGAGTATTTAAGGAGTGATGGAATTGGGCGAGATTTTCTAAGAATAGAAGCAGGAGGCTCAATTATGCCAGCAACAACTCAAACGATTAAAGAAAATAAACATTTCATATACCAAGAAGGAAAAACTGTTTTCAAATATGCAGTTTCTAATATGGCAGACGTTGCTGAAAAAATGTTAACCAGAAATCATCTTAAAGAAGAAGATATTCAATGGTTGGCAGCGCATCAGGCTAATAAAAGAATTATTGAAGCAACTGCAAACAGAGTAGGAGTTACCTCAGAAAAAGTAATGATGAATATACACAGGTATGGAAATACAACATCCGCAACCATACCGCTTTTATTAGCGGATTATGAGCGTCAATTAAAAAAAGGAGATAATTTAATTTTTGCTGCATTTGGTGGTGGCTTCACATGGGGAGCTGCTTTCGTGAAATGGGCATATAATTCATAAATACAACAACTAAATAATAAGAAGTATGGATATTAAAGAAATTCAAAATCTTATAAAATTTGTAGCTAAATCTGGTGCAAGCGAGGTAAAGTTAGAAATGCAAGATGTGAAGATTACAATTAGAACGGGTGCTGGTAAAACAGAAACGACAATTTTACAAGCAGCGCCAATGGCAGGAATGCCTCAAGTTACAGCTCCTGCAGCTCCACAAGTAGCTTCTTCTGAAGTAGCTGCTCCTGTTCAAGTTGAGAGTGACGATGCTAAATACATCACAGTGAAATCTCCAATAATTGGAACATTTTACAGAAAACCTTCCCCAGACAAACCTAATTTTGTTGAGGTAGGTTCAGAGGTATCTGTCGGAGATATTGTTTGTGTTATTGAGGCAATGAAACTATTTAACGAGATTGAATCTGAAATTTCAGGAAAAATAGTAAAAATTTTAGTAGATGATTCTTCACCTGTAGAATTTGATCAGCCTTTATTTTTAGTAGATCCATCTTAGTCTAATTAGATGTTCAGAATTAGATTTCCAAAATCTATTAATTATCTAAATAACGAATTTAATAAAGATGTTTAAAAAAATATTAATTGCCAACAGAGGAGAAATAGCACTTCGTGTTATTAGAACCTGTAAAGAAATGGGTATTAAAACTGTTGCAGTATATTCTACTGCAGATGCTGAGAGTTTGCACGTTAGATTTGCAGATGAAGCAGTTTGTATTGGACCAGCTCCTAGTTCCGAATCCTACTTAAAAATGTCAAATATAATTTCAGCTGCAGAAATTACAAATGCAGATGCAATTCATCCAGGGTACGGTTTTTTGTCAGAAAATGCTAAGTTTTCTAGATTATGTGAAGAGCATCACATTAAGTTTATTGGAGCTACCGGAGAAATGATAGATCAAATGGGAGACAAGGCAAATGCAAAATCGACCATGATTGCTGCGGGTGTGCCATGTGTTCCTGGAAGCGAAGGTGTTATTGTAGATTTCGAAAATTGTAAAAAAGTTGCCAAAGAAACTGGGTATCCTGTAATGTTAAAAGCATCTGCAGGAGGTGGAGGAAAAGGAATGCGTGCTGTCTGGAAAAAAGAAGATTTAAAAGAAGCATGGGATTCTGCACGACAAGAGTCTAAAGCAGCCTTTGGAAATGATGATATGTACATGGAGAAGCTTATTGAAGAGCCAAGACATATTGAAATTCAAATTGTTGGAGATTCTTTTGGGAAAGCATGTCACCTATCAGAAAGAGATTGTTCTGTTCAGCGCCGTCACCAAAAGTTAACTGAAGAAACACCCTCCCCTTTTATGACTGATGATTTGAGGAAAAGAATGGGAGATGCAGCTGTAAAGGCTTCTGAATATATTAAATATGAAGGAGCAGGAACTGTTGAGTTTTTGGTAGACAAGCATAGAAATTTCTACTTTATGGAAATGAATACTCGAATTCAAGTAGAACACCCAATTACAGAAGAAGTTGTTAATTATGATTTGATTAGAGAACAAATTCTAGTTGCAGCGGGTGTGCCAATTTCTGGTAAAAATTACCTTCCGAAAATGCACTCTATAGAATGTAGAATTAACGCAGAAGATCCTAATAATAATTTTAGACCAGCTCCAGGGAAAATAACAACGTTTCATGCTCCAGGAGGTCATGGTATTCGAATTGATACCCATGTGTATGCCGGTTATATGATTCCACCAAATTACGATTCTATGATTGCGAAGTTAATTACAACTGCTCAATCTAGGGAAGAGGCAATTAATAAAATGAAACGGGCTTTAGATGAGTTTGTAATTGAAGGTATAAAAACAACGATACCATTTCATAGACAACTAATGGATCATCCCGATTACGTTGCAGGAAACTATACAACGAAATTTATGGAAGATTTTAAAATGAAGTAAAACAGCACTTTAGCTTTAAATAGATATTAAAAAAAGAGAATATGTTTGTGTTCTCTTTTTTTAGTTTCAAATGTAAGAACATCAATTGAAAATAATGCTGTTTTTTTGCCATTGGTATTTGTTTTCGAAAACTTTCCGATCAATATTACATATATTACCCCATAATTTAAACGTTGATTGTTACGTTATACCAAACATCAGAATAAATACAAAGTGAGCTTAATCACTGAAACTCTAAACTTGAATTATATTATGTTTTTCACTTTCTTTGTTCCGAAAAAATAAAATACAATGAAGCTACCTAAATTTGCCGTTTATATGCTGCTATTTTTAATGAGTAGCTCGGCAGTTGCACAGACTACTTTTGAAATTAAAGGAAGCCTGATTGAAGACAAAACCTCTCAACCTATTCCGTATGCCACTGTTTTGGTCAAGGATATAACAACAAAACAGAATATTACAGCTGTAATTTCAGACGATAGCGGAAAATTTATGGTTTCAACACCAAAACTTAATTTTTATTTGGAAATCAGTTTTATGGGTTTTGAAACAAAAACAATTACCGAGTTTACTGCTAATGAAGGAAAAGTAAATGTAGGTTCAATAAAACTTGTGCCAGACAATCAAAAACTCGATGAAATAGTGGTTACTGCTGAAATATCAAAAACCATATTTAAACTCGACAAACGTGTTTTTAATGTTGGAAAAGATTTAAGTACTTCGGGAGCAAGTGCTTTGGAAGTTCTTAATAATGTACCGTCAGTAAACGTTAATATTGAAGGGGATATAAGTTTACGCGGAAGCGCTGGTGTACAAATCCTCATTAATGGAAAACCGTCGGTTTTAACAGACCAATCAAGTAATGCATTAGGAACGATTACTGCTGATATGATTGAAAGTATTGAAGTTATTACAAATCCTTCAGCTAAATATGACGCTTCAGGAACAGCAGGGATTTTAAATATTATTCTAAAAAAAGAAGAAAAAAAAGGATGGAATGGTTCAGTTTCGGCAAATACGGGAATACCTGATAACCACAGTTTGGGACTTAGCCTAAACCGTAGAACCGATAACTTTAATCTTTTTGCACAAATGGGTGCCGGATATCGTTCCCTGCCACAAAATGCTGAAAACACCAATCAAAATTTGATAACAGATGAAGTAATTTTAAGCAATGGTAAAGCATTTAGAAACGAAACATTTTTCAACATAACCTTGGGTACAGATTATCATATTAACGATTTTAATGTGTTGACACTTTCGGGAAATTTTGCTTATGAAATTGAAGACCAACCCTCTGAGTATAATTTTAGGTTTTTAGGTGAAAATGACAATCTAATTTCAAGTTGGAGCCGAGAAGAAAACACAGATGCAACGAATCCGAAATATCAATTCGAATTGAACTACAAAAAACAGTTTGAAAATAATGAAGATCACAGTTTACAATTTAGTGCATTGGGAAGTTTCTTTGGCAAAGACCTAGAATCACAGTTCATGAACATCAAAATTACAGGAACAGATATCAACAGAGAGCAACAAATAGAAACCGATTTTAAGCAAGCTGATTACATATTTAAGGCAGATTACGTAAATCCGCTAACAGAAATTTATACTATTGAAACAGGGATTCAATATGTTATTAACAATGTAGGTAATGATTTTGAGGTACGAGATTTAGTCGATGAAAGTTATATAGTAAATGAAAATTTGACCAATAATTTTGATTGGAATCAGAACGTATTAGGTGTTTATATAACAGGTGCTTATGAAAAAGAAAAGTTTGGTATAAAAGTAGGCTTAAGGATTGAGCAAACTGATTTAAAAACACTCTTGACAAATACAGATGAACGAAACGAGCAAAACTATTCAAACTTGTTTCCGACATTACATTCATCCTATAAAATAAGTGATAATCTTTCAATTCAAGCTGGTTATTCGAAACGTATCTTTAGGCCGAGATTATGGGATTTAAATCCGTTTTTTAACATAAGAAACAACTTTAATATACGAGTGGGAAATCCAGATTTGCAAGCAGAGTTTACAGATTCATATGAGCTTACAAGTATTTACAAAATAGGCAAAGCTTCATTGAATTCAAGTTTATATTATAGACAAACAACAGATGTTGTGGAACGAGTCTATACCTTTAAAGATAATGTTATTTTTTCTACTCCTGAAAATATAGGAACTAATTCATCAACTGGCTTTGAAACGAACGGAAAATTCAGCCCTAACAAATGGTTAACCTTGACAGGCGATTTCAATTTTAATTATTTTGACAGAATTGGAACTTTAGAAAACCAAAATTTTGATTTTTCTGGTAGTCAATGGTCATCGCGAATGAGCTCTAAGATAGGCTTGCCTGCAGATATTGATATAGAATTAACGGGGAATTATCAATCTAGTTTTGAAACCGTGCAAGGTAAACAATCTGGATATGTATTTTTAGATTTAGGCGTTCGTAAAAAAATAGTTGAGGGAAAGGTGATTCTAAATCTTGGCATAAGAGATTTATTTGAATCGAGAATACAAGAGCGTTTCGTAAACCAACTTACTTTTGAGTCTTATGGTTTTCAACAACGTGGTCGATTCATCACCTTTGGTGTTAGTTATGGTTTTGGAAAAGGAGAAGCTATGACATATTCCGGAAGAAGAAGGTAATAAATCATTAATTTATAAGTTGTTTTTTAGATTTTTAAATACATCTAATTGAGCTGTTTTCGAAATAAGAGGATTCATTTTTTAAACTGTTTTTTGGAGAATTTTGGAAGAAAAAAACCTCAACCAAAGGTTGCGGGTTCGACTGTACTGAAGATGAGATTTAGCTATGCTGAGTCCTTGAATCAACATTTTGAAAAAAGCCGACGCAATTGCGGCGCTAATTTTTTATTTTCTTGTACTCACTAAAGTAAGCTTGATTGGTTCCTGAAACCAAAAAAACCGAAACTTTCGTTTCGGCTTTCTATGTACTGAAGATGGGACTTGAACCCATACGGGCATTACTGCCCACTGGATTTTAAGTCCAGCGTGTCTACCAATTCCACCACTTCAGCATTGGAATTATTTTAGAATAGAGCGAAAGACGGGATTTGAACCCGCGACCCCCACCTTGGCAAGGTGATGCTCTACCCCTGAGCTACTTTCGCAGTCACTATTTTAATGAACTTCAACCCTTCAACTGACAAACAATATTATCTAATTATTAGAGAGCTGCAAATATAATCAGTTTTGTTTATCTGGCAAATACTTTTTGCTTTTTTTAATCACTTTTTTTTAAGTTTTAAAGCATTCTTTTTGGGAATTAAATATTTTATTTTTTCTTAAAAAAAATATCTAGAAATTGCGAACTTAAAATTAGATTTTAAAAGATTATGGAATAAAATAATAATAATGAGCTCCATTAAATACAGAACTCATTATTATTAGTAGATTCATTTTTTTAAAATTTACCCAAAAATTATTTTGCTGCTGTATATCGTTTTGCAACCTCGTTCCAATTAATTACATTGAAAAAAGCATTGATATAGTCGGGTCTTCTATTTTGGTAATTAAGATAGTATGCATGTTCCCAAACATCCAGTCCTAAAATAGGAGTCCCTCCACAAGTTACACCAGGCATTAAAGGATTGTCTTGATTTGGAGTAGAACACACTTCTACTTTTCCTCCTTCATGAACACATAACCAAGCCCAACCAGAACCAAATTGCGTGGCTGCAGCATTAGAAAAAGTGTCTTTAAAAGCATCAACAGATCCAAATTCATCCTCTATAGCATCCAATAATTCTCCTGATAATTCTCCTTTATCATTTGGGTTCATAACAGACCAAAATAATGAGTGATTGTAAAAACCACCACCATTATTTCTAACACCGCCATTGCTCATGTCTAAATTAGTAAGAATATCTTCAATAGATTTCCCTTCTAAATCTGAACCTGCAATTGCTCCGTTTAATTTTGTTGTATATCCGTTATGATGTTTAGAATGGTGAATCTCCATTGTTCTCGCATCAATATTTGGTTCTAACGCATCATAAGCGTATCCTAATTCTGGTAATTGAAAAGCCATTTTTTATGTTTTTAGTATTAATATTATTTTAAAGTACGACAAAATTAATCATAAAAACATGGTTTTACAAGAAGTTTACGTTTTGATAATTTATTGCAGTATCAATAAGATTTATTCTCCATATTTTTTCATGAATTCTTCTAATTCACAAACCATTTTTTTACTACCACAAATGAAGGGAACCCTCTGGTGTAATTCAGTAGGTTTTACATCCATAGTTCTTACATAGCCGTCAGAAGATTTTCCATTTGCTTGTTCTGCAATAAAGGCCATCGGATTGCATTCATACAACAAACGTAATTTTCCATTCGGATTTCGAGAACCTTTAGGATACATATAGATTCCTCCTTTTATCATATTTCTATGAAAATCAGATACTAAAGAACCAATATATCTACTAGTATAAGGTCTGTCTCCCTCTTCTTCCTGACAATATTTTATGTATTTTTTTATTCCCAAAGGAAAATCTAAATAATTTCCTTCATTTACAGAATAAATGCTCCCATTTTCTGGAAACTTCATGTTCGGGTGAGACAAATAAAAAGTTCCTATTGCAGGGTTTAATGTAAAGCCGTTCACACCGTCACCAGTGGTGTAAACAATCATTGTAGAGGTTCCATAAACCACATAGCCAGCTGCAATTTGGGCACTACCTTTTTGTAAAAAATCTTCTAGTTGAACAGGGCTTCCAATAGGGGTTACCCTTCGGTAAATAGAAAAAATAGTTCCCACAGAAACGTTCACATCTATATTCGAAGAGCCATCTAAAGGATCAATTAATACTACATATTTATTTTGATGATTTTCATCAATACTGTTAATACTTATATACCGATTTTCCTCTTCGCTTGCGATACCACAAACAATATTTCTACGTGATAAAGTTTGAATAAATTTGTCATTTGCGTAAACATCTAATTTTTGTTGATCTTCCCCTTGAATATTTGTTTCTCCGTAAGCTCCAATAATATCAACTAAGCCCGCTTTATTTACCTCATGATTTACAACTTTAGCCGCCAATCTTATAGAGTTTAAGAGACTCGATAATTCACCCGAGCTGTACTTAAAAGCATGTTGATTTTCAATAATAAATTCACCTAAAGTTTGTTTTTTTCCTTTCATTTTTCAAAATTTTCTAATTTAATTACAAATATCCAAACTTTTTTCGAGTTACTACAACGATTTCGTAATTATATTCCTTATAAAATTTTAAACAAAAGACCAATACCTGTAAAAAATATTTAAATATTTTTGGTCGAAATCTAAAAAACTATCTTTGATAAAAATTTTAAATAAATGGATTTTATTATAAGACGAGGACAGGCAAAAGACATGCAATCTGTGTTGGATTTAATCACAGAATTAGCAGTTTTTGAAAAAGAACCAGATGCCGTAGATATAAGCGTAGATGATTTGGTAAAAGATGGTTTTTCTGAAAACCCAAAGTTTAAAATTTTTGTTGCAGAGCAAGAACGTGAAATTATTGGTATTGCCCTATTTTATGAGCGATTTTCTACTTGGAAAGGAAGAACAATTCACTTAGAAGATTTAATAGTTACTAAAAATAAGCAAAAGATTGGTGCAGGAAAGGCGTTGTATACTGCTGTTTTAAAATATGCTTATGACCATGAATACAACAGGGTTGCCTGGGAGGTAATAGATTGGAATAGCAATGCAATAGACTTTTATAAAAGTAGTGGTGCCACTTATTTAAACGATTGGTCTGTAGTACAAATGAACAAAGAAAACTTAGCGAAATTTATTCAAAATAGTTAAAATGAAGATTTTTAAATTTGGTGGTGCTTCAGTGAAAGACTCTGAGAGCATAAAAAATGTAACTCGAATTTTACAAAGCGAGGGAACAGAAAATACATTGGTTGTAATCTCTGCAATGGGTAAAATGACAAATGCATTCGAGGAAGTCATAGATGCTTACTATGCCAACAAAGAGTATTTATCTCAAAAATTAAGCATAATTGAAGACTTTCATAAAACCATTATAAATGATTTATTCGATAAAGGAGATAGCATATATGAAGAAATTGACATCCTATTAGGAGAGTTAAGTTGGTTTTTAGCAAGAAATACTTCGCGAAGATATAATTACGTCTATGATCAAATTATTTGCTTTGGAGAATTATTATCAACTAAAATAGTAAGTGCTTATTTATTAAAAATAGGAATTCTGAATACTTGGTTTGATGTTCGAAACTTCATAAAGACAGACAGTAATTACAGAGATGCAAAAGTAGATTGGGAGCTAACAAAAGAAATTATTAGCAATAAATTAGATGCTTCTAAATTAAATATTACACAAGGGTTTATTGCAGCAAACGACACCGAAAATACGACTACTTTGGGTAGAGAAGGTTCTGATTATACCGCTGGTATCTTTGCATATTGTTTAAATGCAGATAGTGTTACCATTTGGAAAGATGTTCCTGGAGTTTTAAATGCAGACCCACGAGTGTTTCCAAAGACAACCTTGCTAGCACAAATTTCTTATGAAGAGGCTATAGAAATGGCGTTCTATGGTGCTTCAGTAATTCATCCAAAAACACTACAACCGCTAGAAAGAAAAGAAATTCCGTTATTGGTGCGTTCTTTTATAAATCTTGAAGAAACCGGAACAAGGGTAACTAAAGGAGCAAGATTAGTGCCTTATACACCTTGTTTTATTGTAAAGAAAAATCAGATTTTAGTTTCTATTTCTGCATTAGATTTTTCTTTTATGGTAGAAAATAATATCAGTTATATTTTTCAGAAATTACATGAGTATCAGTTAAAAGTGAATCTAATTCAGAATTCTGCCATCAGTTTTTCTGTTTGTATAGACAATAAATTTAATATGTTTGATGCTTTTTATGATGAGTTGAAAACTCAATTTAAAATAGACGTTCAGAAAGGGGTAGATCTATATACGATTCGTCATTTTGATGAAAAAGCCATTTTAGATATTGAAGTAAAAGGAAAATCCCTTCTAACACAAGTTAACAAAGAAACCTCACAAATTGTCGTGAATCCAAATTAAAAAAAAAATACAGTTTCAAATTTTTTAGTAAGTTTGTATAAAGCTCTAAAAAGAACTTATGGCATTGGTAACATCTAAAGAGATTGCTCAAGTAATTGGTTTGTATAAGTTTGGGTTTCTGGGCACTTTTATTGGATGGATCTTGTTAAAAATACTTCGTATTTCTGCCATCAACAGAATTTATGAGAATAATAAGAATAAGTCAAATTTAGATTTTTTAAACGGTGTTTTAGAGGATTGTAATATCAAATTTGAAATACCAGAAGAAGATTTAAAAAGAATTCCAAAAGAGGGGCCTTTCATTACAATTTCGAATCATCCTTTAGGGGGAATCGATGGTGTTTTATTATTGAAACTTCTGATTGAAAAAAGAACAGATTATAAAATTATCGCTAATTTTTTATTGCATCGAGTTGCTCCTTTAAAGCCTTATGTGATGCCAGTTAATCCTTTTGAAAATAAAAAAGATGCAAAATCTAGTGTTTCAGGAATCAAAAGTGCACTATTACATTTAAGAGCAGGTAAACCTTTGGGTATTTTTCCTGCAGGGGAAGTTTCTACTTATAAAGAGGGGAAATTGAATGTGGATAAGCCTTGGGAAGAAGGTGCTGTTAAATTGATTAAAAAAGCAAACGTTCCAATAATACCTATTTATTTTCATGCAAAAAATAGCTGGCTTTTTTATTTTTTATCAAAAATTTCGGATACTTTAAGAACTGCAAAACTACCTTCAGAAGTAATTTCACAAAGAGGCAAGGTGATTAGAGTAAGAATCGGAAAACCAATTTCTGTGAAAGATCAAGATGCTTTTAGAGAAATGCCAGCCTTTTATGAATTTATCAGAAAGAAAACCTATATGTTGGCCAACCCTTTCGAGAAAGCACATAAAATACTTTCCCCTAAAAACATCAAAATAAAAAAAACAGTAAAAAAAATTACTGCACAAAAAAATTCAACATTATTTATAAAGGAAGTTGAAGCTTTGAGAAAGGCAGAAGGTAGATTGTTAGAAAGCAAAAGCTATGAAGTTTTTTTTGCAAATGCAAAAGATATTCCGCATTTGTTATATGAAATCGGCAGATTACGTGAAATTACTTTTAGAGATGTCGGAGAAGGCACCAACAAATCGATTGATCTAGATAAATATGATACTTATTATTATCATATGTTTTTATGGGATAGTACCAAAGAGTGTCTTGTTGGAGCATATAGGATGGGGCTTGGTGGAGAAATTTTTAAGAATTACGGTATCAATGGTTTTTATGTACATACTCTTTTTAGAATAGAACCTGAATTGCATCAAATGATGGAGAATACTATAGAAATGGGGCGTGCCTTTATTATTAAAGAATACCAACAAAAGCCCATGCCACTTTTTTTATTATGGAAAGGAATTGTACATGTAACATTGCGCTACCCCAAATACAAGTATTTAATGGGAGGAGTTTCTATCAGTAATAAATTTTCAGAATTCTCAAAATCGTTAATGATAGAGTTTATGAAATCTCATTATTATGATCCCTACATTGCACAATATATTCATCCAAAAAAAGAATATAAGGTAAAATTAAAAGATGGAGACAAAGATTTTGTTTTTGATGCCACCAAAGCAGATTTGCAAAAATTTGATAAAATTATTGATGAAATTGAGCCTGGTGTTCTTCGAATTCCGGTTTTGATAAAAAAATATGTCAAGCAGAATGCTCGTTTAGTCGCTTTTAATGTAGATCCCAAATTTAACAATGCGGTAGATGGATTAATGTATATTAAGGTCTCAGAGATTCCAGAAAGCACCGTAAAACCAGTTATGGAAGAATTTCAAGCGGAACTAGAGCGTAAAATGACAGACCTATAGAGCGTATTTATTTTTTTTGAATTTAATATCAAGTCACAAGGAGTTTTTTGTAAGAGAAATAGCTGAAATGTTTTTTATTACCTGACAAAAATGCAGGTATTGTACTTGGTATAGTTTTCGCTTCTAGAAGTTCATATAACGATAAGAATGAAAACTTTTTTAAAAATAGTATTATTAGCTTTAGCGGTATCAATTTTATCAAATACCTTGCCTGGGATTTCAGTTGAAGATTATGTGTCTTCAATTATTGTTGCTGTGGTAATATCGCTTCTGAATATATTTGTCCGCCCCCTTTTAATTTTTTTCACTCTACCAGCAACCATTATTACTTTAGGCTTATTTCTTTTCGTTATTAATGCATGTATTATTTTATTAGCTGATCAATTAGTTGATGGATTCGAAGTTTCAGGTTTTTTCACAGCGTTATTATTCAGTGTTTTATTGTCTGTTTTTAGGTCTGCATTATTTTCATTTTTAAAATGAAGATTCTAAATATAGAATAACCAAACAAAAATACTGAAATAGAAGTATTTAAGATTTGTACAAACAATTAAAATGATTAAGTTTGCACTCGATTTTTTAAAGAATAAGAAATGAATATTACAAAAGAAAACATAGACGCGTTAAACGCAGTTGTAAAAGTTGATATCGTTGCTGATGATTATCAATCAAAAGTAACACAGCAATTAACTGATTATCGTAAAAAGGCAGATGTTCCTGGTTTTAGAAAAGGACATGTACCAATGGGAATGATAAAAAAGCAATATGGTAAATCTATTATGATAGATGAGGTTAATAAGCTTTTACAAGAATCTTTAAATACGTTTTTAGCTGAAGAAAAATTAGATATTTTAGGAAACCCTATTCCAAGAATGAAAGAAGATTTTGATTGGGCTGCTGAAACTTTTTCTTTTGAATTTGAATTAGGTTTAGCCCCAAAATTTGATGTAGATTTAAAATCTAAAAAGAAAGTTACTCAATATAATATTATAGCAACCGATGAATTAATTGATGAAGAGGTTAAGAATATTCAAAATCGATACGGTAAAATAAGTCCTTTAGATGAAGCTACCGAACATTCTAAAATAACAGGAACTTTTGTCAACGAGGAGAACGAAATCAACAAAAAATCTACATTTTTAGCAACCGACCTTAAGGGAAAGAAAAACGAGAAGAAAATAATAGGAGCAAAGGTAGGTGATGTAATTGAGTTAGGAAGTAAGAAATTATTTAAAGACGATCATAAATCAGAACAACATTTGGGTGTTTCTCACGATTTAGACGTTAAAGTTTCTTTTACTGTAGAAGAAATTACAGAAACAGAACCAGCAGAGTTAGACAAAGAATTATTTGATAAATTATTTTCTGACGGAAGTGTAAACTCTGTAACTGAATTAAGAGTAAAGATTAAAGAAGATGCAGAAAAGCAGTTTCAACAACAAGGAGATCAACATTTATTGAATGCAATAACTGAGCATTTAGTTGAAAATACAAAATTCGATTTGCCATCAGATTTCTTAAAAAAATGGTTGGCAACTGCTGGAGAAAAAGAATTGTCTTCTGATGAAGCAACTGCAGAGTATGAGAAGTCTGAGAAAGGATTGCGTTATCAATTAATCGAAGGGAAGATTATGAAAGATAATGACATAAAATTAGATTATACAGAATTGGTAGACTATGCAAAAGGATTTATTCGAACTCAAATGGCTCAATTTGGAAACATGAATCCTGAAGAAAAAGAATTAGATGATATTGCTGGCAGAATCCTTCAAAATAAAGAAGAAGCTCAGAAGTTACAATCTCAATTAATGAGTCAAAAATTATTGACTTTTTTCAAAGAGAACATGAATTTTAAATCTAAAGAGCTTTCTTATGAAGACTTCATTAAAGAAGTTTACAAGTAACACCCAAGTATTCATATTTTTATTATTGAATCAAAGACGAAAACAAAAATTTAAAAAATAAATAGTTTCAAACCTGAATTGTTAAATTCAGGTTTTTTTAGGAACTAACTGAAACATAATAGTTATAAATTGTTCTTATATTTACCATATTAAATTTAAAACAGAATCAAGAAATGGATTACGGAAAAGAGTTCGAAAAATACGCAACAAAACATCACGGTATAAATAGTACATATTTTGGTAAAATTACAAGTAGTTTAACACCATATATTATGGAAGAACGTCAGATGAATATCACTCAAATGGATGTTTTTTCTCGTTTGATGATGGATAGAATTATCTTTTTAGGAACAGGTATTAATGACCAAGTGGCGAATATAATTCAAGCTCAACTACTATTTTTAGAAAGTGTAGATGCTAATAAAGACATTTCAATATACATCAATTCTCCCGGTGGTGGAGTTTATGCAGGCTTAGGTATTTATGATACAATGCAATTTATCAAACCAGATGTAGCAACAATTTGTACAGGTATGGCTGCTTCTATGGGTGCCGTTTTAATGTGTGCAGGAGAAAAAGGAAAGCGCTCCGCTTTACCGCACTCTAGAGTCATGATCCATCAACCTCTTGGAGGTGCTCAGGGGCAGGCTTCTGATATTGAAATTACAACAAGAGAAATTTTAAAATTGAAGGATGAATTATATGCAATTATTGCAAACCATTCAGGACAAACTAAGGAAAAAGTTCATGCTGATTCTGATAGAGATTATTGGATGAAAGCAGACGAAGCAAAAGCTTACGGAATGATTGATGAAGTTTTAGTAAGAAAATAAATCCAGTGGATAATTGCCGAAAAGAATAAAGCGAATATAATGTCTAAAGAAGAAAACTTAGAATGTTCATTTTGTGGACGAAAAAAAGCAGAAACAGATTTGTTAATTGCAGGGATGGATGCTCATATTTGTGATACATGTATTGAACAAGCGCACGGAATTGTAGAAGAGGAAGTTTCTGGTTCAAAATCTGATAGTTTATCAAAAGATTTAATACTAAAAAAACCTAGAGAAATCAAGAGTTTTTTAGATCAATATATCATTGGTCAAGATGAAACTAAAAGAGCAATGGCCGTTGCTGTTTACAATCATTATAAGCGTTTATTACAAGACAAAGGTACAGAAGATGATGTTCAGATTGAAAAGTCTAATATTGTTTTAGTTGGAGAAACAGGAACAGGTAAAACACTCGTTGCAAGAACTATTGCTAAAATGTTAAACGTACCCTTTTCTATTGTAGATGCTACCGTGCTAACTCAAGCAGGTTATGTAGGAGAAGATGTAGAAAGCATTCTAAGCAGACTGTTGCAAGCTGCAGATTACGATGTAGAAAAAGCAGAAAGAGGGATCGTTTTTATCGATGAAATAGATAAAATTGCTCGAAAAGGTGACAATCCTTCTATTACTAGAGATGTTTCAGGTGAAGGAGTTCAACAAGCCTTGTTAAAATTATTAGAAGGATCTGTTGTAAATGTTGCGCCAAAAGGGGGTAGAAAACATCCTGAGCAAAAATTCATTGAAGTAAATACAAAAGATATTTTATTTATTGCAGGTGGTGCTTTTTCTGGAATCGATAGAATTATAGGAAATCGTCTAAATAGACAAGCTGTAGGTTTTGGAGCATCTTTAGATGAAGATAAAATTGATGAAGAAAACCTATTGCAATATATTACCCCTGTAGATTTAAAATCATTTGGTTTAATTCCTGAAATTATAGGACGTCTACCCGTATTGAGTTATATGAACCCTCTAGATGCAAAAACATTGCGTGCGATTTTAACTGAACCTAAAAATGCTATTATCAAACAGTATGCAAAATTGTTTTTAATGGACGGCATTGAATTTACTATTCAAGAAAATGCATTGAATTATATTGTTGGAAAAGCAGTTGAATACAAATTAGGGGCAAGAGGTTTGCGCTCCTTATGTGAAGCTATTTTTACAGATGCAATGTTTGATTTGCCAAGTTCTGATGAAAAAGAATTTAATGTAACTAAAGAATATGCAGATGTAAAATTGACCAATACAACTTTAAAGAAATTGAAGGCAGCCTCATAAAATTTAAAGAGAAAAAGTAAAACCTCATTATTAAATTAGTGAGGTTTTTTTAATTTATGTAGGTTTATAAATCAATAAAAAATGGAATCCTTATATTTGTTTTCACTTTCCAATTAATCTAATTAATGATATCAAGAAGTACCATAGATCGAGTTTTCGAATCTGCAAGAGTAGAGGAGGTTGTTGGTGAATTTGTTCAGTTAAAAAAAGCAGGAAGCAATTTTAAAGGCTTAAGTCCTTTTACTGATGAAAAATCTCCTTCTTTTATGGTTTCTCCAGTAAAACAAATCTGGAAAGATTTTTCTACAGGAAAAGGAGGGAATTCAGTTTCATTTTTAATGGAACATGAGCATTATTCATACCCTGAAGCGTTAAGGTGGTTAGCTAAAAAGTACAATATAGAAATTGAAGAAACTGAGCAGACTTCCGAAGAAAAAGCTCAGATGAATGAAAGAGAAAGCATGTTTTTGGTTTCTAATTTTGCCAAAGATTATTTTCATGATTTAATGTTAAATTCTAATAAAGGGAAAGCAATTGGTTTATCATATTTTAAAGAACGTGGTTTTAGTGAAGAAACAATTAAAAAATTTGATTTAGGGTATTGTATTGATGAATGGGATCACTTTACAAAAGCAGCTTTGGCAAAAGGATATGATATTAAATACCTGGCATCAACAGGGTTGACAATTGTAAAAGAAAACAAACAGTTTGATCGTTTTAAAGGTCGTGTTATGTTTCCTATTCACTCTATGTCGGGACGAGTTTTAGGTTTTGGTGGTCGTATTTTAACTGCCGATAAAAAAGCTGCTAAATATTTAAATTCACCAGAAAGTGAGATTTATCATAAGAGTAAAATTCTTTACGGAATTTATCAAGCAAAAAAAGAAATTGCGAAACAAGACAATTGTTATTTGGTAGAAGGATATACAGATGTCATTTCTTTCAATCAATCTGGTATTGAAAATGTAGTTGCCTCTTCAGGTACAGCTTTATCTTCAGATCAGATAAGACTTATAAATAGGCTTACAAAAAACATAACAGTTTTATTTGACGGAGATGCCGCGGGCGTTAGAGCTTCTATTCGTGGAATAGACCTAATTTTAGAGCAAGGAATGAACGTAAAAGTTGTTCAGTTTCCTGATGGAGAAGATCCAGATAGCTTTGCAAAATCAAATTCTAATGCCCAGTTAAAAGAGTATTTAGATAATTCTGCACAAGATTTCATCAACTTTAAAGTATCACTTTTATTAAAAGACTCAAACAACGACCCCATAAAAAAAGCAGGTGTTATTAGAAATATTATGACAAGTATTTCTAAAATCCCAGATGCGATTCAACGTGAAGTATATGTGCAAGAATGTGCAAGAATTATGGACATTTCTGAACGAGTTTTATTTAGTGAATTAGCACAATTATTAAAGAAAGATGTCAAAAAAAGAAGCAAGGCATTAAATCAAAAGCAAGATCCAAATCAACCACCAGCAGAAAATTTTAAAGCGCAAGAGCAAGCTCAAATGGGTTTGGTTAAAGGAGGGCAAATTTCTACTCAAAAAGTCGATCAATTATCTATACTTGAGAAAGAAATAATTAGAATTTTGCTTTTGTTTGGTAATGAAGAAGTAGGATTTACAGAGGAAATTACAAATAAGGACGAAGATGGAAAAGAAATACTTTCAGTAAGAAAATATCAAAATTTAGTTTCTGCAGAAATTTATTTGCATTTACAAGAAGATGAAACTGAATTTACAAACCCTCTATTTCAGGAAATTTATGCAGAAATGATCGATCAATTAAATCAATCCGAAAAATTGGTTGTAGATCAATTTGTAAACCATAAAAACACAGAAATTTCAAATACTGTTACCTCAATCCTCATGGATGAAGAAAAACATCAACTAAGTAATTGGGGTAGCAAAAATATTGAAGTAAAGTCTGCCAAAGAAGTACTTCCAAAAGCCGTTTCTGATGTTATTTTTAATTTGCGTAGAATTTTAATAGATAGGTTGGTAAATGAATTTTTAGTTCAAGGAAAAGCATATTCAAACGAAGAAAAAGAAGTGGTAATGAGTTATAATTCCCTGAGAATTCGACTTTCCGAAAAACTTAAAAGAGTTGTTTAAAAATTAGATATAATTTAATTTCTGCATAAAAAAAGATTTTTTCTTTAATAATTTTTTCTAGAATTATCATTTAAGATTTTAGGAAGCGAATTTTTTTATTTAAGACGAACTTATTTTAGTTTTTCTGGTATTTTACAAACAGGGATTGGTAACATTTTATGTTGATTGGTTACATTTAGCCGTGTGTAAATTTTAAAGACTTCTTTTTCTCGTTCAACAAAATCATGTGTTTTTTTGCCCAAATATTTCATATTCATTGCCCATTCTAATTCGTCATAAGAAGCCCCTATTTGATCTTCATCCGTTCTACTATCTCCAAATAATCCATCTGATGGTTGAGCTGTTTGTATAGAATTTGGAACATTTAAAAAGCGCGCTATTTCATATACTTCGGATTTCATCAAATCTGCAATAGGACTTAAGTCGACACCTCCATCACCATATTTTGTGTAAAATCCAACGCCAAAGTCTTCAACTTTGTTACCCGTTCCTACAACTAAATAATCGTAAATACCTGCTAAATAATATAAACTCGTCATTCTAAGTCTTGCTCTTGTATTTGCTAAAGACAAATCTATTTTTTCAGAAGAGTTGATTTTCGGGACAATGTCTCTAAAGTTTTCAAATGTAGGTGTCAGATCAATCTTTACATCTGAAACATTTTTAAAACCTTCTTTTAATTGACTAATGTGTTCTCTTGCTCTTGAAACATGACTCTTTGCTTGGTGAATAGGCATCTCTACACACAAAGTAGGAAAGCCAGTTTTTGCACAGAGAGTTGAGGTTAGGGCTGAATCAATTCCTCCAGAAACACCTACCACAAATCCTTTTACATTTGCAATTTCTGCATATTCTTTTAACCATTTTGTAATATGTTCTGTAACTTTTTGAACTTGCATTGATAAACTATTTTAGTATTTTTAACGTTTTATATATCCAATCGCAAGATACAACGTTTATGAGATTTTTTATAGTAGTTTTTTTTATTTTATCGATTCTTTTTTCGTGTAAATCTGATCATTTACCAATCATTGATACTTCTAATATTGATGTAGATTTTTCTATAAAAAGATATGAAATTGATTTTTATAAAGCAACCAAAGAAAATTTACAAGACTTTAAAAAGCAATACCCATATTTTTTTCCAAAAGCATTCACAGATAGTTTGGTCTTAAAAAAAATTAATTCAAAAGATGAACAGAATTTATTAAAAGAAACACAAAAAAAATACACAAATATTTTAGATTTAGAAACACAATTCACCTCATTATTTAAGCATGTTAAATATTTTAATCCAAAATTTAATTCTCCTACTATAATTACATTAATATCGAATATAGATTATAATAGTAGAGTTATCTTTGCAGATAGTTTACTCCTTGTCTCTTTGGATGTTTATTTAGGGAAAGACCATCCGTTCTACGCTGATTATCCAAAGTACATAAAAGAGAATAATACGAAAGAAAATATAATTGTTGATGCTGCCAAAGCCATTGTAAGCAAACAGATTAGGTTTGCCTCAAATAGAAGCTTCATCAGTAAGATGATTTATGAAGGAAAAAAAATGTATCTGTTAGATATGTATTTGCCTAGGACTCCTAATAAATTAAAAATAGGATACTCAGAAGAAAAGCTTCAATGGGCAATTGCAAATGAAGAAAATATTTGGAAGTATTTTATAGAACGAAAATTTCTTTTTTCAACAGATACAAAACTCAATAATAGATTTTTAGACAATGCTCCTTTTTCTAAGTTTTATCTAGAAGATGATGCTCAATCTCCGGGAAGAATTGGGGTTTGGTTAGGATGGCAAATAGTCAAATCTTTTATGCAAAATAATGATGTATCTTTGCAAAAATTATTAACAATAGATTCAGAATTTTTATTCGAAAAATCAAAATACAAGCCCAAAAAAAATGTCAGTAAAACATAATTCAAAAATAATTTTCGAAGTTAGTTTAGATGAAAATAAAATACCTGAAGAAATTTCTTGGACAGCAAAAGATGGAGGAATTAATAATGAACTATCCAAAGCAATCATGATTTCTGTATGGGATCATAAGAAAAAAGATACATTACGAATGGATTTATGGACGAAAGATATGCCTGTCGATGAAATGAAACAATTCTATCATCAGACATTGGTTTCTATGGCAGATTCTTTTGAACGTGCTACAGATGACCATAAGATGAGTGCTACAATGCGTGATTTTTGTGATTATTTTGCAGAAAAACTTGAATTAAAATAAATTCTGTAACAGAAGTTCAAAGATTTTTCTTTTTTAAACAATACTTTTTAAAAACTGTTACCTAAATTATAAGTTGTACTAAAAAAAAGAGACCACATACAACGTGGTCTCTTTCACTATTTATAAAGGGATGGTGTTAATAGTATAATTAATCTTGAGAAACAGTAGCAGGTTTAATTTCTACTCTTCTATTTAATTGTCTACCTCCGGCATTAAAGTTGGAGAATCTTGGTCTTGATTCTCCGTAACCTTTTGTTTCTATTTTTTTACCATCCACACCTTTTTTAATCAAGTATTTTTTTACATTGAACGCTCTTCGTTTAGATAAATACAAATTGTGTTTAGCACTATTTTTATCATCAGTATGGCCTTCAATAATGAATTTAATATTTGGAACATTTTTCATTAGGTTGATGATTTCGTCAATAGTAGAAAATGAAACGGGCTTAATTTTATCACTATTTGAATCAAAGTAAATATGAGAGGCTAGTGAACCAATTTGTTGGTTGATATTATTTATGTTAATAATCTTAGGCTTTGGACAACCCCTATATTCAATTCCACCAATTATACTTGGGCATAAATCTTGAGTATCTTCAATTCCATCTCCATCAGAATCTAATTCTAACGGACAGCCTTCATTAGAAATAGAACCATACTTTAGTGGGCATTTATCTTTATAGTCTGCTAGTTTATCTTTGTCAGAATCTACTGCTTTTCCATTGCCATAAACCATAACACCTTCAGGAGTTGTAGGTTCAATATCTAATTGGTCCATTACGCCATCCTTATCGGTATCAATAATTTTAAAACTCTCTACAGTACTTTTTTTACCACTCCATGTACTAAAAACATCTTTTTTGCCTAATTTTACAATCATTCCAATACTTGAAACAATATATGTTTCCCAATTTTGTTTATCCGAAATAGCAGCGTCTAAATTGTCTTCATAATTAAAATACATTCCTGTTCGAAACTCAATATCAAAACGTTTGTTTATTTTTCGTTTTAAGCCAAATTGGCCAGATAAATAAACTGAACTTGTTGACTTAAAATCTGCACTTGGTAATTTTGAATATGAACCATCTTCTAATCTATTGTATAAAGAAGAATTATATAACTGATATCCTAGACCAAAATAACCAGTTCCTACATATTTGTTATTTTTTGTTTCGTTTAAATTTATAAAATTCAAAATTAAATTGAACTCAGCTCCATAGGAAAATCCTTTAAACATCAAATCATTTTTATTAAGATTCTCATTAACATATTTAACATCATACCCATTAAAAGATTTTTGAGCGCCACCAGAAATCTTAGAGTATGTTGCTTTAAATTCAACTCCAAATAGTGGGTTGAACATTTTGTTTACATTTCCGAAAATTCCAAAGTTCCAGTAGGTATTGTCATCGCTAGTTCCAAAAGAACGCAAGTCTCCATGCATGATAAAATTACTTAAACCTCCACCAACAGACCAGCTGTTGCTTCCCTCTGAATTCAGGCTATTTTTAGTAGAAATCTCGTCTGCTGAAAATTGACTAAAACAATTTGTTACAAACGGTAAATTGATAAAAAAAAGTAGTATAATTTTTTTCATTTTTTATATATTTATTGCTTGCACCTCCTTAAATATATGAAAAAATTAATTAAAAATCCTTTATTTTATTGATAATGTACTTGTAATCATTTGGATAACTAACAAAATCTTTATTTGAAACATCAATTATTAAGGTCTTTAAGTTTTTTTCAGTGTCTATAAAATTTTTGTACCCAAGATGTATTTTTTTTAAATAAGTGGTTTGAATACTTTGTTCATATTCTCTTCCTCTTTTTTTAATGTTTTTTAGTAGTTGCTCTGTGTTTTGGTATAAGTAGATATATAAATCGGGTTTCGAAATTTCTTTGTACATGATATCAAACATTTTTCGGTACAAAAGATATTCTTCTTTTTGAAGCGTTACTTGCGCAAATATCAGAGATTTAAACATGTAGTAATCTGAAACTATAAAATTTTTGAATAAATCAAATTGTGCCAAATCATCGGTTAATTGTTGGTGTCTGTCTGCTAAGAAGCTCATCTCCAAAGGGAAGGCATATCGTTCTTTGTCTTTGTAGAATTTTGGTAAAAAGGGATTGTCTGCAAACCGTTCCAACACTATTTTTGCATTAAATTCATCAGAAATCATTTTTGTTAAGGAGGTCTTCCCTGCGCCAATATTGCCTTCTATTGCGATGTAATTATATTTTTCAGAAAGAGGTATTGGTCTCTTTAGTTTTTCTTTAACAATAGATATTTCTGAAGAATCATCACAATTATTTAAACAAACAAAAAGTTGTTTTTTTTCAATCGGATGAAGAACTGAAGATGCTATTTCTGCTAAAGGAACCATTACAAATTTTCGTTGTAACATCTTTGGATGAGGAACTATCAATGATTTAGAAAAGATGATTTCATCATCAAATAACAAGACATCTATATCTATTTTTCTATTTTGATACCCTTTTTCAGAAGAACGAATTCTTCCTAGTTTATTCTCAATATCTAGCAAGGTTTTTAGTAAAATTTCTGGTTGTTGGTAGGTAGAAACTTTTATGCAGAGATTATAAAAGGGATCTCCCTTAAAACCCCATGACGCTGTTTTGTAGATAGAAGAAATTTTTTGAACTCCACCAATATCATCATCAATTAGATCGATGGCATTTTGTAAGTTATCAATTTTATTGCCTTGATTTGTTCCTAATGATAGATATGTAATTCGTTGTGTTCTCATATATATTTACAAAGAAAATAAAAGCAATCTATAAATACCTCATAAACAAAAAAAAATCGCCAAAATAATTTGGCGATTTTTAATATTAAGTGAAAAAGAAGCTATTCTTCTTTTCTAGGTTCTCTAGGTTTTCTATCATCACGTCTGTCACGTCCACGATTATCTCTTCCTCTGTTATCTCTTCCACCAGAACGCTTGTCATCTCTTGGTGGTCTTGCTACATAACCTTCTGGTTTTTCTAACAAAGCTTTTCTAGAAACTTTTTCTTTACGAGTTCTTGGGTCTAAACCAAAGTACTTCACTTTAAAAATATCTCCCATATTAACAACATCAGAAACATTTTCTGTACGTTGCCATGCCAATTCACTTACGTGTAATAAAACTTCATTTCCTGGAGCTTCTACATATTCAACAACCGCACCAAAATCTAACATTTTAATTACTTTTACTTCGTAAGAATTACCCACTACAGGTTTGAATAACATAGATTCAATACGAGCAACTACAGCTTCAATTCCTTCAGGTTTTGTGCCTAAAATCTCGATAATTCCTTCTTCAGTATCAGCGTCCTCGGTAATTACAATTGTAGTTTCTGTTTCTTTCTGTAATTCCTGAATATGTTTACCACCTGGTCCAATAAATGCCCCTATCAGTTCATTTGGAATTCTTCTGTTAATCATTTTTGGAGCGTGCTCTTTTACTTCCTCATTTGGAGCAGTAATCGTATCTGTTAATTTTCCTAAAATATGCAAACGACCGTCTCTAGCTTGTTTTAGTGCATTTACTAAAATTTCGTAGCTCAATCCTTTTACTTTGATATCCATTTGACAGGCAGTAATTCCTTCAGAAGTTCCCGTAACTTTAAAATCCATATCTCCTAAGTGATCTTCATCACCTAAAATATCTGATAAAACGGCATAACGATCTCCGTCAGAAATTAATCCCATTGCAATTCCAGAAACTGGTCTTGTCATTTGTACACCCGCATCCATTAATGCCATGGTTCCTGCACAGACAGTTGCCATAGATGATGAACCGTTAGATTCTAAAACTTCAGAAACGACTCTTACTGTGTAAGGACAATCTTCTGGGATCATTCCTTTTAGTCCACGTTGCGCCAAATTACCATGACCAACTTCTCTACGAGAGGTTCCTCTTAAAGGTCTTGCTTCACCGGTACAAAAAGGAGGAAAGTTATAGTGTAAATAGAAGTTTTCTTCACCCTCATAAGATGGCATATCTATTTTATTTGCATCTCTTGATGTTCCTAAAGTAACGGTTGCTAAAGCTTGTGTCTCTCCACGCGTAAAAATAGAGGAACCATGAACAGATGGTAAATAATCTACTTCACACCAAATTGGTCTTATTTCATCTGTTTTACGTCCGTCTAAACGAAGTCCTTCAGACAACGTTAATTCACGAACAGCATTTTTTTGTGATTTGTTAAAATATTTCCCAACTAAATCTCCATACTCTTCTAATTCTTCTTCTGTAAATGAAGCTTTTAATTCTTCCTTTACTTCAGAAAAGGCAGCACTGCGTTCTGCTTTAGAAGTTCCTTTCTTAGCAATTGCATAACATTTATCGTAACAAAAGTCATTTATTTTGGCTGCTAATTCGTCATCTTCTCTTTCTCCTTCGTATTCTCTAGTTTCTTTTTTCCCGAAAGCTTCAGCTAAACGAATTTGAGCAGCACACTGAACTTTAATTGCTTCATGTGCAAATTTAATTGCATCGGCCATTTCTTCTTCAGAGATCTCATCCATTTCTCCTTCAACCATCATTACTGAATCGGCTGAAGCTCCAATCATCATATCAATATCAGATGCTGCTAATTGTGTTCTATTTGGGTTGATTACAAACTCTCCGTTTACTCTTGCAACACGTGCTTCTGAAATAGGACATTCAAAAGGGAAATCACTTAATTGTATTGCTGCAGAAGCTGCTAAACCAGCCAATGCATCTGGCATTACATCCTCGTCATGAGACATTAATTGAATCATTACTTGTACTTCTGAGTGATAATCTTTTGGAAATAATGGACGTAAAACTCGGTCAACAAGACGCATTGTTAGTACTTCACCATCACTTGGTCTTGCTTCTCTTTTGAAGAAACCTCCCGGGTATCTTCCTGCAGCAGCAAATTTTTCTCTATAATCTACAGTTAATGGTAAGAAATCTACGGGGCTTTGTTTGTAATTAGATACAACTGTACATAATAACATAGCTTTTCCCATTTGAACAACAACTGAACCGTGCGCTTGTTTCGCTAATTTTCCGGTTTCTAGTGAGATGGTTCTTCCATCTCCGAGGTCTATCACCTCTCTAAATACTTTTGGAATCATAAAATCTTAATTATAATTTTTAATTACTTTTTGTTGTTGTGTTGTTGCTTATTGTTACAATGGAAATTCAAAAATGCTGTTACTATCTTTGATTTTTTATATGAATTCTGTTTGTTAGTCAGAATTTGATTTTTTTTAAAATAAAAAAAGAGGCACGTATGTAGCGCCTCTTTTGTCAGAATTATTTTCTAATTCCTAATTCTTTAATGATTGCACGATATCTATTGATTTCTGTTTTCTTGAGATAATCTAATAAACTTTTACGCTTTCCTACTAACTTTACTAACGAACGCTCAGTATTAAAATCTTTACGATTTTTTTTAAGATGTTCTGTTAGGTGATTAATTCTGTGCGTGAATAATGCAATTTGACCTTCTGAAGAACCCGTGTCGTTTTTCCCTTTACCGTGTTTTTCGAAGATGCTTTCTTTTACTTCTTTAGTTAAATACATTCCAATATTATTTAAATGATTTTTATGTATGTCAATGATGTTTTCATCGAAGCTGCAAATATATAATTATTTTTTTGAATAAAACTTTACAAAAGGGGTTCTTTTATTGGTTTTAGTTGAAATACAATAAAGCAGATACTTGTAAACGTTGTTTTAAGCTCTTACAGGGATATTTTGTATTAAGTCTATGTATAAATTAATTTGTTTTTTTAAATCTTTACGCTCATAAATAGCGTCTAAAAAACCATGTTCTAATACAAATTCAGATTTTTGAAAACCTTCAGGCAAGTCTTTCCCTGTTGTGTCTTTTACAACTCTTGGTCCTGCAAAAGCGATGAGTGCATTTGGTTCTGCAATATTGATGTCACCTAACATTGCATAAGATGCTGTAGTACCACCAGTTGTTGGATCTGTACACAAAGAAATATAGGGTATTTTAACTTCTGCTAATTGTGCTAGTTTTGAGGACGTTTTTACCAATTGCATTAATGAAAGAGAGGCTTCCATCATTCGGGCACCTCCGGATTTAGAAACCATTAAAAAAGGGAACTTATTTTTTATTGAATAATCTATGGCTCTTGCTATTTTTTCTCCAACAACAGATCCCATAGAACCTCCAATAAAACTAAAATCCATTGCTGCAATTACGATCTCTTTGCCCAAAGACAAACCAACAGCAGTTCTCACCGCGTCATTAAGTTTTGTTTTTTCTTGTGCAGCCTTTAACCTGTCTGGATATTTTTTTGTGTCTTCAAATTTTAAAGGATCCTTAGAAGATAATTTTTCATTTAATTCTGTAAACTTGTTATCATCAAAAAAGAGTTCGAAATATTCTTTACTTCCTATTCTTACATGGTAGCCATCCTCTGGACTTACATATAGATTTCTTTTTAATTCTTCAGTATCAATTATTTTTCCACTAGGAGTTTTGTACCACAAACCTTTTGGAGTATCTTTTTTGTCTTCAGTTAAAGTTTGTATTCCTTTATCCGTTCTTTTAAACCAAGCCATATTAAATGTTGTATTTTGTTTGTTCTAAATTTATAATCAAAAGTAGAATGTCAATTTAAAGTACAAATGTAAAAGTTTTTTCTTAAAAGTACCTTTTTTGATGCTTAAAGTAAAAAAAAAAGCACCTTGATAAAACCAAAGTGCTTTTTTTAAAAAATAGATGTATTATAAAGTATCTATGTTATTTAAATCTGTAAAAGCTTGTTTTAAACGTTCTTTAAAAGTAGCCTCACCTTCACGCAACCATTTTCTTGGGTCATAGTGTTTCTTGTTAGGTTGATCAGCACCATCAGGATTTCCAATTTGAGTTGCTAAGTATGCAGAATTTCCTTGCATGTAGTCTCTAATTCCTTCAGTAAAGGCAAATTGTAAATCGGTATCAATGTTCATTTTAATAACACCATAGCCAATTGCTTCTCTAATTTCTTCAACCGAAGAACCAGATCCTCCGTGAAAAACAAAATCAATATGATTTTCCGAAACACCGTATTTTTTTGTAATAAACTCTTGAGAATTTTTTAAGATTTTTGGAGTTAATTTTACGTTTCCTGGTTTATAAACACCATGAACATTTCCAAAAGCTGCTGCAATCGTAAATTGAGGTGAAACTTTTAACAATTCTTCGTAAGCGTAGGCAACTTCTTCTGGTTGTGTATACAATTTAGAAACATCTACATCCGAATTGTCTACACCATCTTCCTCACCACCTGTAATTCCTAGTTCAATTTCTAAAGTCATACCCATTTTACTCATTCTTGCTAAATAAGTTTTACAAATTTCAATATTTTCCTCCAAAGGCTCTTCAGATAAATCAATCATGTGAGAACTGTAAAGAGATTTTCCAGTCTCTTCGAAGTGTTTTTCACTTGCATCTAATAATCCGTCAATCCAAGGCAATAATTTTTTTGCTGCATGATCTGTGTGTAAAATTACCGGAACACCATAGGCAACTGATAATTCATGTATGTGTTTTGCACCTGCAATTGCACCGGCAATAGCAGCCTTTTCACCTTCATTAGACAAGCCTTTACCTGCATTAAATTGAGCTCCTCCATTTGAAAACTGAATGATTACTGGAGCATTTAAGTCTCTTGCAGTTTCTAAAACACCATTAATGGTATTAGAACCAATAACATTTACTGCTGGTAAAGCAAATCCTTTTTCTTTGGCAAGATTAAAAATTTCTTGAACTTCTTTTCCAGTTGCTACACCTGGTTTTATATTATGACTCATGTTTATTTTTTTTTAGCGTTTAATTCGGTTTCAAAAGTACTAAAAATAGAGATTAAGCGATTCATAAAATAACGAAAACGTTATAGGTTTTTTCTGTTTTAGAATGGGTAGTTAATTCCAATGTTGTAAACAGCATTGGTAAAGTTGTAATTTTTAAGCCATCGACTACCCGTTAAATAAGGTTCATAAGTTTTAAAGCCTACATCAAAACGTAAAATTAAAAAACTAAAGTCAAACCTTGCTCCAAAACCTGAGCCGATAGCAATGTCTTTTAGGGAAGATAAATTGTTAAACTTTGCATCTTGATCAACAAAACCTGAACCTGTAATATCCCAAATATTACCTGCATCTATGAATAAGGCTCCTTTTAATTTATTAAACACAGGAAATCTGTATTCTACACTTGAAAGAAGTTTTAGACTTCCAACATTAAATTCTAATCCTGTATTTCTACTTCCAGGGCCTAATTCATAGGTTTGCCAAGCTCTAACGTCATTAGAGCCTCCGGCAAAGTAACTTTTTGTGAAAGGAATGGCTGAATTATCATAAGGAATTATTGCTCCTAAAAAAGTTCTAAACCCTAAGACAGAATTTGCGCCCACATTCCAAAATTGTTTGTATTCGATATCTGTTTTAAAATATTGTGCTAATGGAATTTTTGCAAATGTTTTTTTGCCATTTGAATTTATATTTTTTGAAATCAAGCCTAAAATATTTCCAGAATTGGCAATTCTTGCCTTAAAAAATGAAAAATTATTGTCATTAAATTTTTTTTGACTGTTATGTGTAAAAGAGTAGGCAAGAACAGGGATCAAGAAATCGGAGGTAATTATATTGTATCGATTTAGAATGTTTAATGTGGTATTGTATTCTTCGATATGAGTCCTTTTAAAATTCGCATCTAGAGAAACCTTTCTCATAAAATTAAGTGCCTCAGAAACTTGATTTTCGATATTATCTGAAAGAGGAAAGTTTGGATTTGTATTAATGTTGTTTGCAATATCATAAACTTCAGCAACATTATCTAGATTAGAAAATTCAGAACTGTAAATATTAAAATAACTATTGATATTCAAGTTTTGAATATACTGTGTGTTAAAGACTTCTAATTGAATTGTTTTTTTCGGACTATATTGCCACTTATAATCAGATAAGAAAGTAAATGCTTGCCTGTCTAATCCTATGTTTTTTTGAAAACTAGATCCAATTGAAAATAATGTTCTTGGAGACATTTTTTTTGGAACTAAATTATTGAGACCAAATGGCGCTATGAGTCTGGGTATTTCGAGAGAAGCATCTGATCCAATTTCCCAACCAGGACCATTATTAGAATTAAAATAGGATCCTAAAAAAGAAATTTTTAATAATTCTGCACCTCTAAAAGCATTTCTGTTAGTTATCGAAAATTTTGCAGAGGAACCAATATTTCGAATATTAGAGTGGGTTATTTCAGTTTCTAATCCGAGTGTATACTTTTCTATAGGTGCTAAAAAAACATCCATTTTTAACTTGTTGTCAGTTCCAGGAATTGAACTAAATTTTATATTGGTAGATTTAAAATTTTTTAAAGACTTTAAGTGATTTCTTGTTAAGTTTCTTAACGTATCCTTATAAATTCCATTTGGTTTTAAAAAAATAGAATTTGATAAATATTTAGGATTGTATTTAATTTTTCCGTGAGCTAAAAAATGAATTCCTTCGTATGTTATTGTATCCAACAAAGGGTTTCCTTTTTTTGCAAAAGAGTAGTCTGTGATAACATTTACTTCAGATATTTTTTGAACTTTGAATGGAGTATTGACATAACCTTCTTGTTTTTCTACAAGTCTATTTCCAGATATTAAAAAATCTACATTTGTTTTGTAGTCTGTTCTTGAAGAGTCTAAATAAAAACCTAAAGCAGCTTCTGAAAATTGATAAATACCATTATTTTTAAATAGTTTAATGACTCTACTAGCTTCATCTCTAAATGTCTTATCATTGTATTGTTTTCCTTGTTTAAGTAAAGAAGAGCTTTCAGAATTCTTATAAATAGAATCTAATACAGCAGATTCTATTTTGATATTTATGGTGTCTAAAAGAGTTGGTTTTCCTTTCTTTATATGATATTCTAAAGTTGCTTTTTTATTGTTAAACAAATTTATAACAGTATCTACTTTAGACTTAAAATACCCCTGAGTTTTGTAATAAGCTTTGAGGTTCTCTGCAGTTTTTTTAGCTTTTTTCTTATTTATAATTTCAGGTCCTTGGTAATTTAAAAACCAATTATTTAATTGAATAGAAGAGTTGGCATATCCGATACTTTGCTTCTCAGAAAAAACGTTTTTGATAAAATTATAAGATTGAGGATTTTTTTCCCTCCATTCAGAAGCTGTTTTTGGTTTTTCAAGATTTCCAATATTGTGAAAATACAAAGCAAGAGGTAAATTTAAAAACCTTGGATTGGGTTTTTGTAGAATGTATTTTTGGAGATCACTTCTTTTATTTTCAACATGATCAATGAAAATATAATTTCGCGTAAGCATGTGCTCATCTTCAGCAACATGTTTTGTAGAATTACATGAAATGAAAATGATGACTAATAAAAAAGAAAACGAAAGTTTTTTCATTACTTTAGCCGAGCTATCAAAATCAAAAATAGTATTTTTAGCTGGCATATTTCTATTTACATTCAATTAATGAGTATTTCAAAAAATCAGTTTAAATTAATAACAAGTTTATCCCAAAAAAAGTATAGGCTTAAGCATAAATTATTCATAGCAGAAGGAGTAAAAGTAGTTCAAGAATTATTGAATTCATCATTTGAGGTTGAAACTCTTTTTTGTACGGATGCTTTTTTTTCTGATTCTTCTAATCACAAAATAATTCGAATTTCAGAAATTGATTTACAAAAAATTAGTAATTTAAAAACACCCAATAATGTTTTAGGGTTGTTTAAAATTCCAGATGAAAAATCACTCCAAAAAAATGGAATTACAATTGCTTTAGATGCTGTAAATGATCCAGGGAATCTAGGAACAATCATTCGTTTGTGTGACTGGTTTGGTGCCTCTCAATTGATTTGTTCTAAGGACACTGTAGATTGTTACAATCAAAAAGTGGTTCAAGCAAGTATGGGTTCTTTGACGAGAGTTTCTGTTATTTATATGGATTTAGAAACGTATCTAAATGATTCAACTTTACCAACTTTTATCGCTGATATGGAGGGTGAAAATGTTTATAAAACAGAACTCCCAAAAGAAGGGATTCTAATTATGGGAAATGAAGCAAATGGAGTCTCTAATGAAATTAAAAATCTCATAAATAACAAAATTTCAATTCCAAGATTTGGCGAAACTCAAAAGACTGAAAGTCTCAATGTTGCAACTGCAACCGCAATTTTACTCAGTGAGTTTATGAGAAATATTTCGTAATCAGTTTTTAATTAGGAATTGTGTAGTCAAACCTTATTCAAAAGCCAAAGTCAAAAATACACCACGAGTTCCCATGAAGTTTACCGGAGCTGTCCATTTGCTTTCTGGGTCTTTGTCGTATTTTAGCTCATTGTTTATCGCAAAAATTCCTCGAATAGAGGGCGAAAACTTAAAGAAGTACAAATAAATATCTATTCCTAAACCAACTTCGTACATAAAATTATTTGTTTTCATTCTGAATTGTCCGGAGAGGTTGTCGTCCTGATTCGCTTCATTGCTTGAAAAATTATAATTATATGAAACACCAGCCAATACAAAGGGACGAATATTTTTGTATCGATCTGTACTAAATTTAAACAATAAAGGAACATGTAAAAATGTAGAACTAACCTCTCTAACACTATCTCTTGAGAGGGGAAGATGATTAAAATAAATGCTTTTAGTATTGGTCATTAAACCAGGTTCTAAACGTAAATTTAAATTTTTGTGAAGTCGTAAATCTGCAATTATACCAACATTAAACCCGGAAGTTGGAACTACTGTAATATTTGCATTTGGAACTGAAGCAATATCTTTTAAACTAATTTTAAAATCATTTTTATTTAAACCTAAGTAAAAACCATAGTGTATTTTCTTTTTATCAAAACTGGGTAGATATTCAATTCTTCCACTTTGGGCAATAGAAGCAATAGAATTTAAAAGGAAAAAACAAAATATTATTATTTTATGAATCATTATTTACGAGCAGTATAAATTGTAGCAACTCCAAAAGTTACTGGTTTGTGTTCTGTATGTTTAAACCCATTTTTTTCTAAAATATTGTTGAAAGCTCTTCCAAAAGGAAAAGAATTTGCCGATTCAGATAAGTAGGAATAAGCCACTTTATCTTTAGAAAATAGTTTGCCTACAATTGGTAAAAATAAATTGGTATATAATTTATAGCCTTGTTTAAAGGGAAATTTAGTTGGGTTAGAGGTTTCCAAGATAACTAAGACTCCTGTTGGCTTTAAAACCCTAGCAATTTCTTTAATTCCTTTGTCTAAATTTGCGAAATTACGAACTCCAAAAGAGACAGTAATTGCATCAAAAGTATGATCACTAAAAGGCATCTCTTCAGAATCGCCAACAATCATTTCTATCTTATCAGACAAACTTGCCTTTGCTATTTTTTGTTTACCTACTTCTAACATCCCTTCAGAAATATCCAAACCCACAATTCTTTCTGGAGCTAATTTAGACATCATTAAAGCCAAGTCTCCAGTCCCTGTAGCAATGTCTAAAATTTGTTTTGGATTATTTTTACCAACAATTTCTACTACTTCTTTACGCCATTTAATGTCAATTCCAAGGGATATAATTCTGTTTAAGCCATCATAATTTTTAGAAATAGTATCAAACATTTGAGCAACTTGCTCTTTCTTTCCAAGTTCTGAGTCTTTATACGGTTTGATGATTTTTGACATATTTTTTATCCGTTAATTGCAATTACTTCATTAATCTGATTCGGTAACATTTCTTTTAATAAGTTTTCAATTCCGTTTTTTAATGTTGCGGTAGAGGATGGACACCCACTACAAGCACCTTGAAGAATCACACTAACTATTTTATGTTCATCATCATACGAACGAAAAGCAATATTTCCACCATCACTAGCAACAGCAGGTTTGATATATTCATCGAGAATAGCTACTATTTCAGCAGAAATCCCTTCTAGTTTAGGTTTAGATTCTTCAATATTATTTTCTAGGGTTATTTTTTGCTCAGAAGGAAGTTCTCTTATAATTGTTTTTCCTGCAACTAGATATTCACGAATAAAAGTTCTTACTTCCGTAAAAACATCATTCCATTCTACCATGTCATATTTTGTAACAGAAACATAATTATCAGAAATGAATACTTCTTTTACAAAAGAGAAATCAAAAATAGCGAGCGCTAAGGGAGATGATTTGCTGGCTTCATCAATATTTTTATATTCTACATCAGTTTTTGTTAAAGATTTATTGGTTCCAAATTTCATTACTGACGGATTTGGAGTAACTTCTGCATATACTTCAATCGCTTCTTTTGTAGCCGCATGATCTTCATTTACAACAACACCATTGTTGTTTAAATAAGTTTCAATTTGTTCTTTAACTTCTTCTTGAACGTCTACCCATTCTAAAATATCAAAACGTTGAATGGCAATAAAATTAGCAGTAATAAACACCTTTTTTACAAAGGGTAAGTAGAATAATTGTTGAGCTAAAGGCGAATTTTTTGCTTCATCAATATTTGAATACTCATAACTTCCACCATTAATTAAAATTTGATTGGTATTAAACTTTATAATCGTATTGTTTGTCGTTTCTTGAATTGAAATTTCTAGGTCTTGCATTGTGTTAATAATTGAATTGCAAAATTAAGGCAAAAAAGGCAAACAGTATTAGTTTTTAGGATGTTAAATAAAAATTCCGCTAGAAGATAAATTTTATCTGTTCAAGCGGAATTTAAAAGGTGAATTTTAAAGTTACAGATTTAAAGTAATTGAAGCAGTATAGATTTTGTTATCTATTTTTAACGCTGCTGGATTTACATCATAACCAGTATAAAAATTGTAAGAACTATTTTGATTGCTATTATTGTAAGAAAAATCTAATTTAAAACTACCAAAATTATAACCTGCTCCAAAGGAATGCCCCTTTAAATTGTTGGCCTCTGCAGCTAATTTGTTTGGATTTTGTTCAAATTTATAGCCTCCTCGAATACTAAATTTATCAATACGCCATTCTGTACCTATATTATATGAATATGTATTTCTTAATTGGTTTTGAAAAAATTGATTCTCTTTAGAGAAAACACCATTTGATAATTCAATATTTTTATAATTTTTATTGACATAATCAAAACTTAATAAACCGTTTTTACCAAAAATAAAAGCAGCACTTGCTGTTACTTTACTTGGTGTTTTTAATCTATAAGCAATTAATTGAAGATCGTTAAACTCTGAAAAAGAAGCTTCATTTTCTGGGAAAAAAGTGGTTTCTCCAATATCATAAGTGCTGTCTTGGTTGTAATTTGTGTCTTGTAAAATTTCTTGATACAAAGTAGGTGTTTGATAGGCTAAACCAAATCTAAAATTAGGATGTGCTTTGTAGATAAATCCAGCATTTGCAGAAAAACCTGTCCCAGTTGAAAAGTTTTCTTGATATAATTCTACATCGAGTATATTTCCATTAACATCACTATTTAGTTCTGTTAATACTGATTGTTGAGTGAAGTTTAAATCATACAAATTTAAGCCGACACCAATATATAGTTTTTTTAGATGAACAGCAGAAATAGCAAAGTTTAATTCAGTCAATTCTCCTCCGTAATTAGTGTTAAATAATTGACCGTCTGTAAAATTATAAATCAATGCTGGTGTATTATTATCTCTTGGATTTGAGTCAAATCTTGTAACAGCTTCATTCCCTTCAGCCGAAAAATTATTTGTAAAATCTTTTGTAATTCTATAATTGAAACCGATGGCAAATTTATCCCATTCTGTATCATGTAAATTGTTAAAAACTAGTACAGCTCCTGCATGAGAAAGATTTACAAACTCATTATTGTAGGTCAACGTTTTTCTATCATTAAAAGCGGCATCACCATAGGAGGCGTCTATCTTAGAATTTCTAGAATTAAAAGTTCCAGAAAAAGAACTGCTATTAAAAACCGCAATACCAGCTGGATTAACATTAATCGCAGATACATCTCCACCCAATGCTCCGAAAGCTCCACTCATTGCCGTATAACGCGCAGAACCATTATTGTCATTTTGTGAAAAAAGGATTCCTAGGTCTTGGTACTCTAAAGATTGAGTATAAGACGTAATTGTGGTCGCGAAAAAAATCGCTATTATTAAATATTTTTGCATTCTTTTTAGATTTTAATTAATTTCTTCTTGAAGATGACGAACTTCGAGAGCTGCTTCTGTTTGTTGAACTCCTTGGAGAAGAACTTCTTGTTGATGAATAGCTACTGTTATATCTTGAAGGAGAAGTGTTTCTTCTTGACGAAGTGTTATAACTTGTATTTCTAGTTGAGGAATTGGTATTACTTTTTCTTGTGTACACATTAGAGCTTGTATTTCTTCTTGAAGAACTATTTTTAGATTCAGTGTTATTTCGGTTAGTAGAATTTGACCTTGAAGAAGAATTGGGTTTAGAAGATCTTCTTACAATAACAACTTCTCTATTTTTTTTAGTACTTGTTTTATCTTCTAGGTTTGCACTACTTCTTCTGCTCCCAGAACTTCTTCTTGTCGAAGAATTTCTCGAATTTCGAGTTGAAGAAGAGCTTCTCGAACGCGAAGTACTTCTTCTAGTGGATGGAGAGGTCGTCGTGTTATTATTTCTTCTTGAAGTTGTTGTAGATTTTATTTTTGAGGAAGCACTATTGCTTCTGCTTGTTGCAACTCTTTTATTAGCGTTAATGCTACTGCTAACAGTTCTCCTTCCGTAATTGCTGTTTCTGTAGTAGCGATTACGATACCTGTTGTTGTAGTTTCTGAAAGAGTTTGCATACCCATAATAATAGGGTTGGTAAAAATACGGACTATAAAACCCCATGTTCCAGGAATAATAATTCTGATATGGATTCCAATAGGGATTATAATTCCAGGCATAACCTTGATATCCCCAATTTCTGAAGCCCCAGGTGCCATAATATCCATTGCCATAAAAATTACTCCAATACGGATTGTTAATTAAATTTACTTCAACAACCACATCATTATTACTATTCTGCCCCCAAGGTTGATTCGGATTGTAGCTTAATGTTTCATCAATAGTTTCATCATCTATATAAATTGTATCTACAGAATTATAATCATCCACATTTGTAAAAACATCTTTGGTATCTATTTCTTCTAAACTATTTAGTTTTTTTAAAAAATAATTGGTTTCATAATCGTCATATTGTTTTTCGTTAACGATTACTACTTTTTTGTTTGAACTAGTTGCTACTTCATCACCATAAATTCCGTCATTATTTGAGGTGTTTTGATAAACTCCACAAGAAACCAATATTGAATTAGTTATCAGTAATACGAATAGTTTATTTATATTTATTTGTTTCATATTGGATATATTTAGGTGAATTCGTTTTATTAATTAAATTTTGCAAAAAACTCTTTAAATTATAGTAGTTTTGTACTGTTAATGTTTAATAAATTTTAAATATTAACTAAACTTACACTTTAAAGGTAACAATATTTGTGCCAAACTTTTGATTATGAGTAAACATTTAACGAAAAGAGCTAACGATTATTCTAAATGGTATAATGAATTAGTAATAAAAGCTGATTTGGCTGAAAATTCAGCTGTTAGAGGTTGTATGGTGATCAAGCCATATGGTTATGCAATTTGGGAAAAAATGCAAGCAGAATTAGATAGAATGTTTAAAGAGACAGGCCATGAAAACGCTTATTTTCCGCTTTTTGTTCCAAAAAGTTTGTTTGAAGCAGAAGAAAAAAATGCAGAAGGTTTTGCAAAAGAATGTGCTGTTGTTACCCATTATCGCTTACAAAATGACCCTGATAGTCTTGGTAAATTAAGGGTAGATCCTGAAGCAAAATTAGAGGAGGAGTTAGTTGTAAGACCAACATCGGAAGCAATTATATGGAGTACTTATAAAGGTTGGATTCAATCTTACAGAGATTTACCATTGTTAATAAACCAGTGGGCAAATGTAGTTCGTTGGGAAATGCGTACCCGTCTCTTTTTGAGAACTGCAGAGTTTTTGTGGCAAGAAGGACATACAGCTCATGCAACAAAAAAAGAAGCTATTAATGAAGCAAAACAAATGCAAGATGTATATGCAGAGTTTGCAGAAAGCTTTATGGCAATGCCAGTGGTTAAAGGAGTTAAATCTGATAGCGAGCGTTTTGCAGGTGCAGAAGATACCTTTACTATAGAGGCTTTAATGCAAGATGGAAAAGCTTTACAAGCAGGAACAAGTCATTTTTTAGGGCAAAATTTTGCCAAAGCTTTTGATGTAAAATTCACATCCAAAGAAGGGAAACAAGAACATGTTTGGGCTACTTCGTGGGGTGTTTCTACTCGTTTAATTGGTGGTTTAATCATGACGCATTCAGATGATTTTGGTTTAGTTCTACCTCCAAAATTGGCGCCAATTCAAGTTGTGATTGTCCCAATTTATAAAGGAGAAGAACAACTAGAAGCTATTTCAGAAAAAGTAAAAATTATTGTAACAGGATTGCGTGCAAAAGGAATCTCTGTAAAGTTTGACGATAGAGATACCTATAGGCCAGGAGCAAAATTTGCAGAATATGAATTGAAAGGAGTTCCGGTAAGAATAGCAATTGGAAATCGAGACCTAGAGAATGGAACGCTAGAAATTGCACGAAGAGACACGTTAAAAAAGCAAATAGTTTCCCAAGAAGATGCAGTTTCATTTATAGGGACTCTTTTAGAAGAAATTCAAGAGAACTTATATACAAAAGCTATGAACTACAGAAAAGAGCACACCACAGAAGTTGCTACTTTTGAAGAGTTTAAAAATACGATAACGAATAAAGGAGGTTTCGTTTCTGCTCATTGGGATGGTACAGAAGAGACCGAAGACAAGATAAAAGAATTAACAAAAGCAACAATAAGGTGTATCCCTAATGATGCTTTAGAGGAGATAGGAACCTGTGTTTTAACAGGAAAACCCTCTTTTAAAAGAGTGCTTTTTGCAAAGGCGTATTAATTTTAAAAAAAAGATATTTTTTTTTAAATAATTGTTGCAGAATTTAAAAAACCTTGTATATTTGCACCCGCAATTGAGAGACATTTAATTGTTATGGTCCGTTCGTCTAGGGGTTAGGACGCATGGTTTTCATCCATGTAACACGGGTTCGATTCCCGTACGGACTACAAAAGTTTTCATATAAAAACTAATACAATAAGAATTATGGCAAATCATAAGTCAGCATTAAAGAGAATCAGAAGTAACGAAGCAAAAAGGTTACGTAACAAATACCAGCATAAAACTACTCGTAATGCTGTTAGAGATTTACGATCTGTAGAAGATAAAAAAGATGCTGAAAGTAAATTAGGAAATGTTATTTCTATGCTAGATAAATTAGCAAAGAATAATATCATTCATAAAAACAAAGCTGCCAATTTAAAATCCAAATTAACAAAGCACGTAGCTGCATTGTAAATTCACAATACTACATAGTAAAAAAGCTCTGAATTAAAATTCAGAGCTTTTTTATTTTAAAACATTTTTTTATTTACCAAATAAATGTAATTCTGTAAATTCTTTATTGATAAGTAGAGACTGAGTCTTACCTAGGACTATTTTATCTAAAGATATTTCTACATTATCTATTTGTACAGAGCAAACTGTAAAAGGTAAATTGTGAAATACAATATTAAATTCATTGTATTCGGCATCAAAGACTCCTTCTTTGTGTTGTTGTATAATAATTTCTTTCTTTTTTCCTGTTAATTTGAATGTACGCAAACTGTACCTTCCTTTCTTGTAGTCATATCCATCATGTGCATCATCAAATAATTGAGATTTTTCTTTGCCTTCTTTGTAATAAACATCCAAAGTAATTTGATCTATTTTTTTCTCACCAACATATTGTTGAATAGGGTATTTTGGGACAATACCACCTTCTTTTATAAAGAATGGCATGCTATCAATATCAGCATCTACCCACATTTCTCTTCCTCCTTCGACAACTTCATCTGTCCAAAAATTATACCATTTGCCTCTTGGAATATACATTCTTCTTCCTTTGGCATTGGGTTCTAAAATAGGACAAACCAAAATTTTATCACCATAAACAAACTCATCACTTCTATAGTGAGTTCCAGTATCTTCTTGGTCGAATAAAACCAAGGATTTTAAAATTGGAGTTCCCTTAGTAATGTGGTTCCAAAATGCGGTATATAAGTAGGGTAGTAATTGGTATCTTATTTCAATAAACTTACGTACGATGTCTGTAATTTCTTTACCAAAAACCCATGGTTCTTGATCTCCATGATCACCTGAAGAGTGAACTCTACAAAAAGCATGAAAAACTCCTAATTGAATCCAACGTGCAAATAGTTCTCCTTGAGGTTGTTCTGCAAATCCACCAATATCACTCCCAGCGAAAGAAAAACCTGACATTGCCATTCTTTGTGCTTGGTTATTTGCAATCGATAAATGTTCCCATGTTGCTACATTATCACCCATCCAAGTAGAGGTATACCTTTGTGTACCAGAATATGCTGCTCTAGTAATTACAAAAGGACGTTTTGGATATGCATATTTTTTTAACCCATGATACGTAGCACGTGCCATTTGCATTCCATAAATATTGTGTGCCTTTCTGTGTGAACAAGGATTGCCGTCATAATCATGACGAACATCATTTGGAAATGACTTATTAGGAACATCCATAACAGCAGGTTCATTCATGTCATTCCAAACTCCTTTTACTCCTATTTCCTCAATTAATTCTTGAAATAAACCTTCCCACCAGGTTCTTACTTCTGGTTTTGTAAAGTCTGGGAAGTAACATTCTCCGGGCCATACTTTACCCTTCATATAAGGGCCATCTGCACGTTTACAGAAATAATCTTTATCTAAAGCTTCTTTAAATACCGGATATTCTAAATCGATTTTAATTCCCGGATCAATTATAACGACAGTTTTAAAACCGTCATTTTCTAATTCCTTCACCATTCTTTTTGGATCAGGGAAATATTCTTTATCCCAAGTAAAACAACGGAAACCATCCATATAATCGATATCTAAGTAGATTGCATCACAAGGGATCTTTAAATCTCTAAATTTTTTTGTAACTTCTTTTACATTACTTTCTGGATAATAACTCCATTTACATTGATGAAATCCTAATGCCCATAATGGAGGTAAGTGTTGGGGTTTACCTGTTAAATCAGTATAGTTTATAACCACATCTTCCATTTTTGGCCCATAAATAAAGTAGTAGTTCATTTCACCACCTTGTGCCCAAAAACTTGTAATATTTCTTCTTTCATGAGCAAAATCGAAATATGTTTTAAAAGTATTGTCAAAGAAAATACCATAAGATTTTTCATCCTGAATTGCAGTATAAAAAGGGATTGCTTTGTAGATAGGATCTGTGTCTTTTCCAAAAGCATAGGAATCTGTTACCCAGTTTTCAAAGCGTTTACCTTTGATATTAACATCAACAGGTTTATCACCAAGGCCGTAATAGCTTTCAGATTTTTGACAAATCTTACTCATTTTTACAATGTCTCCCCCGTGTTCATAGCTTTCTTCCCAGTGAAAACCAATTTCATCTTGGTTGATAATTTTGAAATCTATGGCGTCATATATACTAACTTGCAAACTTTTTTTCTCAACTTTACAAATAAGTTTAGAAGTTGTAATTATATAATGTATCTCGTCTTCTGTAACATCCAAAAAATTATATCCTCTACTTGCGTATTTCGTAATTCCGTAAGAGAAATCATTTTCAAACTTACCAGTAGTAGTGTATCTAAATCTAATAACACTATCTCTAACAACTGTTAGCTGTAAGACAACATTGTTCTTTGTAGTAAAATATAATGTATCTACATCTTTTTTGTAGTTTACAATTTCCGACGGAAATAAATTACCTTTTTGTTCTAATTCTGTATTAACAATCATTGTTTACGTTGTTTATTTTAACTTGTGAAAAATCGTAAAAGTTCTTTCTAATTACTCATAAAGATAATTTTTACGACATTTTTTTTAGAATAGCTAACACTAAAATATTGCTTATTTATTTAAAAATAAGCAGAATATAAATTCTTTTAAGGCTTGCTGAAATTTTTCTTTAAAGTGATAAAAATCAGTTATTTTTTTGCGAAGTATAAAAAAATAAAGGCTTTTTTTTATCATTATATTAGACAAAAAAAGGAGTTGTCATTATTTGTACTTAAATGCAATCATACCTAGCGGAGGTAAATTTAATTCAATAGAATTTTTCCTTCCATTCCATTCAATTGAGGTAGAAGACGCCATTATATTATCATAGTTTCCTGTTCCATTATATTGAGGTTTATCACTATTAAAAATGGGTGTTAATATTCCTGATTTTGGCAAACCTATTCTGTAGTTTTTCCTTGGAATTTGAGTTAGATTTAGAACGACAACTATATGGTCTTTTTCATTTACACCTTTTCTGATATATGATATTACACTATTCTCATGATCTCCATGATCTATCCATTCAAATCCTTCTGCTGAAAATTGTTTTTGATGAAAAGCAGCTTCTGTTTTGTATATCGAATTTAAATCTTTTACCAGGTTTTGAATGCCTTTATGAGTCTCAAAATTTAATAAAGTCCATTCCAAACTTCCATTGAAATCCCATTCACTTGTTTGTCCAAATTCACCACCTTGAAATAGTAATTTTGCACCAGGATGCGTATACATAAAACTATAAAGTAAGCGTAAGTTTCCAAATTTTTGCCATTCATCACCAGGCATTTTGTCTGCTAAAGCTTTTTTACCGTATACTACTTCATCATGAGATAGTGGTAGCATAAAGTTTTCTGTGAATGCATAATTCAAACTAAATGTTAAGCCATTTTGATGGTGTTTTCTGTAAACAGTTTCTTTCGCAAAATAAGCTAAAGTATCATGCATCCAACCCATCATCCATTTCATTCCAAAACCGAGTCCACCCTCATAAATAGGTTTAGACACTTTTGGGAAAGATGTAGATTCTTCTGCAATTGTTTGCACATCAGGAAATGCTTCATAGACAGCCGCATTCATTTCTTTGATAAATTTTATTGCATCTAAGTTTTCGCGTCCTCCCAACTCATTTGGTTCCCATTGCCCATCTTCTCTAGAATAATCTAAGAATAGCATTGACGCGACAGCGTCAACCCTTATGCCGTCAGCATGGTATTGGTCTAACCAAAAAAGAGCGTTGCTTATTAAAAATGCCTTTATTTCGTTTCTACCATAATTGAAAATTAAACTTTTCCAATCTTGGTGGTATCCTTTTCTTTTGTCTGGATGTTCGTATAGGTGCGAGCCGTCAAAAAAGCCCAAACCATGATCATCCGATGGAAAATGTGAAGGCACCCAATCTAGAATGACACCAATCCCTTTTTTATGAAATGCATCTACGAGGTATTTAAATTCTTCAGGGTAGCCAAAACGTGAAGTTGGTGCAAAGTAGCCAGTTAATTGGTAACCCCAACTTGGATCATAAGGGTATTCCATTATAGGCATAAATTCTACATGCGTAAAATTCATTTCTTCAACATAATCAACCAACTCGCTCGCTAATTCTTTGTAACTTAAAAAACGATTTTGATCCTTTTTTTTCTTCCAAGATCCCAAATGTACCTCATAAACAGAAAAAGGAGCATCTAGTGCATTCTTTTTCTTTCTATTTTTCATCCATTTTTTATCATTCCAAGCGAATTCATCTTCCCAAACTACAGAAGCAGTTTTCGGTGGATGCTCACACCGTCTTGCAAATGGGTCCGCTTTTTCAGTTTTTACATCGTTAATATTACTTTGTATTTGATACTTATAAATACTCCCTTTTCCAACATTGGGTATAAAACCTTCCCAAATACCGCTTTCGTCCCAACGAACATTTAGTGCATTTGCATCTTCTTGCCAAAAATTAAAATCTCCAACTACAGCTACTCTTTTAGCGCCTGGTGCCCACACAGAAAAGTAGGTGCCATTTTCGCCATCTAAGGTAGTTATATGAGCACCAAATTTTTCATACAAACGATAGTGCTTTCCTGCTTTAAAAAGAGAGATGTCAAAATCTGTAAAGCGGCTATATACTTTTGTTTTAGACATGTATTTTACTTAGATAACAGTTCCTGTTGGTATAATAACTCCCTTTTTGATGACTACGATGCCATCTTTGATGGTATAATTTTTAGTTTCAGTATCCTTTAGGTGAGGACCTCCATTAATTTTAACATCATCACCAATTCTAACATTTTTATCAATGATACAATTATTAATTAGGCACCTATTACCAATACCTAAAAGATTTACTATCTTATTTTTTTCTATATTGTCTAAAGATTCATAATAATCATTACCCATCATATAGGTGTTTGTTAGTACTGAATCTTTTCCAATTCTAGCACGGATTCCTATCACACATCGTTCTATTTTCTGTGCCATTATTATACAGCCATCAGCAATTACAGCTTTATTAAGCAGGGTGCCAGAAATCTTAGAGGTGGGTAAAATTCTAGCTCTTGTGTAAACTCGATTTTCATCATATAAATTAAATTTTGGCACTTCATCCGTTAAACCTAAGTTGGCTTCGAAAAAAGAGTCTATGTTTCCGATGTCTGTCCAATAACCTTCATAAGGGTAACTAACTGTTTTATGATTTTGAATAGCTTGTGGTATGATTTCTTTTCCAAAATCAATAGTTTTCGGATTGTTCATTAAAGTTATTAGTAAGTCTCTATTAAAGATATAGATTCCCATAGAGGCTAGATAATTTCGATCTTCTTTCTTCATTTCATCACTGACATCAGAAGTCCAATTTGGTAATAAGCTCGCATCTGGTTTTTCAATAAAAGAGGTAATTGTATTTTGTGCGTCTGTTTTCAAAATTCCAAAAGAAGTGGCATCTTTTTTGTTTACAGGATAGGTAGCAATAGAAATAGCTGCATTACTTTCTTCATGCTTTTTTATCATGTCTTTAAAATCCATATTGTACAGTTGATCACCAGAAAGAATAAGAGCATACTTAAAGTCATTTTGTAGGAAATGGTGCATACTTTGTCTAACAGCATCTGCGGTTCCCTGAAACCACTTGTCGCTTTGCATCGTTTGTTCTGCTGCCAATACGTCTACAAAAGCTGCGCTAAAAAAACTAAAGTGATAGGTGTTTTTTATATGTTTATTTAAAGAAGCAGAATTGAACTGTGTCAATACATACATTCTTTTGATTCCTGAATTGATACAATTTGAAATTGGGATATCTACCAATCGATACTTTCCTGCAATAGGTACTGCGGGTTTCGATCTGTCTGCGGTAAGTGGGTATAGTCTAGAACCTTGACCACCCCCCAAGATAATAGAGAGTACGTTTTCATTAATCATAACTTATTGTTTTAAGGATTGGTATAAATTCACATATTCTTTGGCAGAATTATCCCAAGAATAATCGAATGTCATTATTTTTTTTGAATTTTTTTGAAACTCTTTTTTTTCACTATAAAATTCATTAGCTCTTGCAATTGCAGTTGTTACTTTTTCTACAGATACTCCTTCATGGCAAATGCCATAACCTTCGTTGCAGATGTCCACAACGGTGTCTTTTAATCCACCTATAGAATTTACAACAGGAACAGTTCCGTATCGCAATGCATAGAGTTGATTTAATCCGCAAGGTTCAACTCGAGAAGGCATTATTAAAAAGTCTGCACCTGCATAGAATATATGAGCCAAGGTTTCATCATAACCGATAAAAGAATTGTAATTTTTATTGTGATTTAGTTTTTTTAATGCTTGTTCTATTTCTGATTGTCCTGTTCCTAAAAGAAGTATAGAAATATTATTTTCTTGTAATGATTTTTCAAAAATTTCAGGAAACAAATCAGCACCCTTTTCACCAACCAGTCTACCGACAAAACAGAATAAAGGTTTTTTTACATCGAGATTGAATTTGGTACATAGCCATTTCTTATTTTTTTTTTTACCTGAAATAACAGTGGCCTTTTTATAATTTTTAATTAGTTTACCGTCTGTTTCTGGGTTCCATACGTTCCAGTCAATTCCATTCAAGATTCCTTTGCATTTTTTATTTTCATGAGTTAGCAGCGCTTCTAATCCGTTGGCTTCTTTTTGAAGTTCTTCCATATAGCTAGGAGATACAGTTGTGACTCTCCAAGCACATTTTATGGCTGCAGCTAAAGGATTTATATTGCCATTCCAGTCTAATAAACCTATGTTTTTAAGCTCGAAACTTGGGAGTAGAGAAATCTTTTCATGAGAAAACCATCCTTGATATTGTGCATTGTGTATTGTTAAAACACTTGGTATATTTTTTAACTCATTGTATTTAAAACATTGACTCGTCATAAAGGGGATTAATCCTGTATGATGGTCATGGACGTGAAGTAGGTCTGGTTTTTTTTCAGAACTTAAAACCCAATCTAAAAGGGCAATTTGAAATGCCAAAAAACGTTCTGTATCTGCTTCTGTATAAATTTGTTTTTTGTCAAGTAATTCTGGTATGTCAATACAAATTAAGTCAAAACCAAGTGTGCTATTCTTTAATTTTAATACTCTAAAATTAAAATAGGAGTCTCCAAGTTTAAGATTGCTTTTATAAATTTCATCAAATGATTTTTTTTCACTAAACGGGGTGTTGTAAAAAGGCATTATTACCTTACTATTAATCCCTGTTTTTTTTTGATAATTGGGAAGTGCGCCCACTACATCTGCAAGACCACCAACTTTCGCTACGGGGTAACATTCTGCGCTAATATGTAATATATTCATCCAATCAATTTTTTAAAAAAAGTCATTTAAAATTACAAAAAAAACCTACAATTAAAAAATCATTTCAAATTTTTACGGAAACTATATTTACGAGTACAAAAGACAATTTTAAATTATTTTTTATGTTTTTTAACAAGCTAATTTTTGAGGATTTACTATTTTTTTTGTTTGTTGATTTCGTCCTGCAGTTGTCTTCTTAATTTTTGTTCTCTGACAAGAGATTTTTTTTTGTGGATTTCTAAAGCTTTTTCATTTTCTAATAATACACGCTGGGCTTCTTTGGTAATTGTCATGCTCTTTTTAAATTTAAATATAAAATAAACACTGGTTGAAATTAGAAAGATAATTAGAAGCCAAAGTAGAAGGTTGTAGCTTGTTTTATTGAGTTGTACTCCCATAAAGGTCATGGAGTTTGCTTTTTGTATCACTTCTTTTAAGTTAAATTCAGCAGATACTAATTGTTCCTTTGTTTTTTTTAAGGTGCTATTTTTAGTGTGTAATCTGTTTTCTATCTCTAAAATGAGTCGTTTTGAATTTTTTAAAGAATCTAATACATTTGATTTTAGATTTAAATATTGCTCTTTAAGAATTACTTTGTAATTCTTGTAATTGGTGGCTTTTTTATAAATCTTGTCAAACTGATTATCTATGCTATTTATTTCTTCTCTAAATTCTTGAGCACTAGCAATGTTGGTAGTATGAATTAATAGCAATAATAGTAAAACTCTCATAAGTTTTTTTTTGGATGTAAATTTATAAAAAAAACCCAAACTTTTTGTTTGGGTTTTTAAAATATAAGCAAGTATTATTATTTATTTTATTTTCTCAACAACTGCCTTAAAAGCGTCTGGGTTGTTCACCGCTAGGTCTGCTAAAACCTTACGGTTTAATTCGATATTATTCGCTTTTACTTTCCCCATAAACTGAGAGTAAGACATTCCGTGCAAACGTGCTGCAGCGTTGATACGTACAATCCATAAAGAACGAAAGTTTCTCTTATTGTTTTTACGGTCTCTATATGCATAAAGCATACCTTTTTCAACCGCATTTTTTGCTACTGTATAAACGTTTTTTCTACGTCCGAAGTAACCTTTTGCTGCCTTCAAGATTTTTTTTCTTCTTTTTCTTGAG